>Ga0207660_10000037_pt1 | contig 65071 bp, 60 predicted proteins | sample KBSC73BmetaG_FD_184335 | JGI IMG/M metagenome (GOLD analysis project Ga0207660, IMG submission 184335) | Corn rhizosphere microbial communities from Kellogg Biological Station, Michigan, USA - KBS C7-3B metaG (SPAdes) (version 2) | ecosystem: Host-associated > Plants > Roots > Rhizosphere ... | reverse complement strand
CCACGATCCTGCGTGCCGGGCTGTCGTTGTGGCCGACCTCCAACTTCGGGCTGCGGTTTGGCTACATGCGCGAACAGGACCAGCAAGAGCGCGCCGGCAGCGCGATGCTGCAGGGGGCCGTGACGTTTTGAGCCTGACGTTGACTTATTGACGGTGGCCGCTTCGGCGGCTCCCGTCGACGACTACGGCGTCTCGCGTACCGGCAACGGCACGTTGCAGATGTCGATCTTGCCGACCTTGTAGAGATACCACGCGTCGCTGCGATTGCGGCGTGATTCCACCAGCGCGGTGAACGTTGGCGTGTCGGTGCGCAGCACTTCGAGGTGCATGCGTTCGGCAGGCGGCAGCTCCGAAGCCAGGCGCACGCGCAGGATCTTGGTCTGGTGCGCGGGATTCTTGTAGAAGCCCATCGGCCCGTTGCCGCGCGGCAGGTCCGACAGATATTGCATGCCCTGTACCACGCGGCCGATCAACGCAATGTTGCGGTCGAGCTGGCGCGGTGCCTGTCCGATCACGGCGTAGAGCTCGGTGCCGGGGCCCGAGTCGGGCGTGTTGTCGCGACCGGCTCCGACCATGCCGTAGCAGTGCACCAGCCAGGTCTTGCCCGTTTTCGAATCGCGTGCGACCGGAAATCCATTGCTGAATCCCACTTCCGGCGCGTACACGTCGCCGTCGGGCAATCGGGTGAAGGGCACCCCCGGTGCAACGTTGCGTTCGAATTCCGCCACGATGGTGGACTTGGCCTTGCCGAGCGAACGCGGCGGGTGTGCGGGATGTTCGGCTTCGGCTGCGGGGTCGCCCCACTGCGTCACGAAGCCGTCCTGCACGCGCAGGATCGCGAGTGCGTCCCAATAGTGTTGGTGCGCCAGCGTGCGGATGTTCTCGGCGTGCAGCGGCGCATAGGCCGAAGCAAGCTCGATCACCACCCGCCCTTCCGGCAAATCCATGTACAGCGTGTCGTCGGGATTGAGCGGGCGCCAGTCGGACGGTCTGGATGCATCCAGCACCTGTTGCATCGTCGGCGCCGATTTCGAGGCCGGCGCGGCGGCTCGCGACGGTACCGCTGCAGCGGCCAGAAGGGTTGCCGCGATTGCAGCCAGCACGGAATGGATTTTCATGGTGACGTCGCCATGGTCGGAGGGTTTGGGCATCGATCAAGGATTTCGATACGGATGGATGCGGATCAAATCAGGTTTTCATCCGGGTTGATCCGTGTCAGGGCTTCGAGCGTGGCGGCTCGACGTTGAACACGTCGGCCCCGAACGCGCTCAGGCCGTGCTGGTCGGCATAGCCGAGGTGCGGCAGGCCGAACCAGTCTTCGATGCTGCGCAGCAGGCTGTAATGGTTGTACGGCACGTTCGACACGCTGCCGGCTTTCACGAATGGCGAAACCACCACCGCGCCGATGCGCCCGCCGCCGGGACCGAACTTGCCGGGTTGCGGCGCGCCCGCGGGTTTGGTTTCGCCGCAGCATGCCGCGGCGTCCGTTCCTTCATCGAACGTGACGATGAGCAGGCCGTCCTGCTTGAACGCGGGCGACGCAAGGATCTGCGGCACCCATTCGCGCAGGAATTTGTCGGCCGAAATCAATCCGCCCGGTTCGCCGTTCTTGCACGGCGCGTCGTGACCGTCGTGACAGAGATCGGGGGTGATGAAGGAAAAGTTCGGCGTGGTCGCGAGGGATTGCAGATCCGCCGGAAGCTTGTCGAGGTTCACGACGTGCGCGGCGCAATGGGCCTGGTCGTCGATGATGGAATGGAAATACACGAACGGATCGTGTTTGTCCGCATACTGGTCGGTGGCGGTTGCCGAATTGGTGTGGTCCACTGCGCCGATGGCTACATGTCCGCACGCCGAGGCTTCGCGTGCCGGGTTGGCACCCATGCTTTCCATGTAGCCCTTCCACGTGTAGCCCGCATCCTGCAACTGGTTGGCCAGCGTCTTCACGTCGGCGGGATAGACGCACCCGCTGCCGCGGATCTGGCCATTGGCGTCGAAGCCCGGAGCGTCGCGTTTGAACTCGCTGAAAACCCCGCAGTCTTCCTGCGTTTCAGAGTTGGGCGCCTGCCCGCTGATCATCGCGATGTAGTTGTCGAGGCTGTAGTGCCCGATCCCGAAATATTGTGTCAGCAGCGAACCTTGTTTCGGCAATTCATGCGCGAGGTAGGGCGCGGGCGAATGTTCGCCGAAGGTAACCTGGAAAGGTTCGTTCTCCAGCACGATCACGAACACGTGTCGTGGTGCGTGCGCAGGTCCTGTCACGGACTTGGGGTGCGGCGCGGGGCTGCAGCCCGCCAGCGCGGTGCCCAAAACGAAAACCGCGAACACTTGCATCGAACGGCGCAACGAATTCATGGACACGACGAGCTTCCCCACGCGCCGTAGCGCGAAGGGCGCAAGATAGCACTTGCCCGCCTGGTGTGCGGTTTCAATCCGCCACGCGAACCCGCGCGTCGATGATGCGTTCGATGGCGACGTGCAGGTAGCGCCGCGCGTAGTGCGGTCGATGCCGCTCGAAGATGATCCGCGCGTGGGCGACGTGATGGTCGTGCGGCGCGAACAGGAACAGGAACGCGCCACCCTTGCGGGCGAGTTCCGCGTCGTCGTCGAGGAAGCCGGCTTCGGTGCCGGCGAACTCGGCAATGTGTGATTGCGCGCGTTGCAGCCAGTTGGCTTCGTGATGGGCCTCGAGCTGGTTGATCACGAAGTCGCCCGATGCGGCGCGCACGTCGTCGACATCGACACCGGATTCGGTGAAGGCGTGCTCGGCGGCTTCGGCATCTTCAAGACTGGCATAGCCCGCGACGATGTAGTGCTTGGGGTAGAAGGTGCCGAAGGACGTGTCGCCTTGCTTGAAAAAAGCCCAGTGCCTGATCATGGCCATCACCTCGCGCAGACATGGCTGCAACGGCCAAGCGGTGCGCGCGTTCCGGACCGCGAGGCGTCCCCTGGCCGCAAGCGTGCGCCTGCAAAAGCGAAAAAAGCGTAGCGGTGGCGTGATGGTCGGATGAAGCGGCGCGGGCGCCAGCCCGGATGCCGGCCGGCAGTTCCGGAAGCGCAGCGGCGCGATCGACGTCGGGATTCAACGCACCGGCGCGCCCGCGCCTGCGCCTTGATCCGCGTCCAGCAAAAACAGATCGCTGCCGCCGGTCCCTGCCGAAAGGATCATGCCCTCGCTGACCCCGAAGCGCATCTTGCGCGGCGCCAGGTTGGCAATGAACACCACGTTCCGGCCGACAAGTTTCGCGGGTTCGGCATAGGCCGCCTTGATGCCGGAAAAAATCTGGCGGGTGCCCAGATCGCCGGCATCCAATTCGAAGCGCAGCAGCTTGTCCGAACCATCCACCGCTTCGCAGACCAGCACCTTGCCAATGCGCAGGTCGAGTTTTGCAAAATCGTCGATGGAAATGGTTTCGGGACCCGGGGCCCGGGATTCTGGGGGCGTCGGAGTTGCCTTGTGTGCTTGCTTGCCTGCCTCGCCCGCTTGCGGGAGACGGTCGGGGTGAGGGGAAGCCGGAGCAGGAACAGGCGGCTGCAGCGATCCTTTCGAGGCTTCGATCATCGCTGCGATATCCTTCGGATCGATGCGCGTAACGAGCGCCTTGAACGGCTTGATGGCGTGGTCGAGCAACGGGTGCAGCGCAGCTTCGAAGTCGGCGGGCGTGTCGTCCAGGAAGGCGAACGCGCGCGCGGCGGTGGCCGGCACCACCGGCGCCAGCCAGATCGTCAGCAGGCGGAAGTAGTTGAGCGCCAGCGTCAGCACGATGTGCAATTCGTCGCGCTTCGATTCGTCCTTGGCCATCACCCACGGTGCGTGGTCGGCGACGTAGGCGTTGGCTTCGTCCGCGACTTCGATGATCAGCCGCATTGCCGCCGCGTAATCGCGCGCTTCGTACAGGGCGGCACAGGCCTCCAGCTTGGCGGCAGCCGCGTCGTAGCGGCCACGCACGGTTTCCGGAAGCGCGTCGACGAGCTTGCCGTTGAAATATTTGTGCACGAAGCCCGCGCAACGGCTGGCGATGTTCGCCCACTTGCCGACGAGATGCGAGTTGACGCGTTCCTCGAAAGCCTTCAGGTCGAGATCGATGTCGGCCAGCGTGGGACCGAGCATGGAGGCGAGGTAGTACCGCAGGTAATCCGCATCGAGATGTTCGAGATAGGTGCGCGCATTGACGAAGGTGCCGCGCGACTTCGACATCTTGGCGCCGTCCACGGTAAGGAACCCGTGCACGTTCACCTGGGTCGGCATCCGCAGGCCCGCGCCGTGCAGCATCGCCGGCCAGAACAGTGTGTGGAAGTAGATGATGTCCTTGCCAATGAAGTGCACCATCTCGGTGTCGCTGCCGGCGTCGAGGAACCGGTCGAAATCCGCGGCGGTCAATCCGGGCTTGCGGCCGCTGTCGCATAGTTCCCTGAACGCGGCGAGGTAGCCCACCGGCGCGTCCACCCACACGTAGAAGTATTTGCCGGGCTGATCGGGAATCTCGAAGCCGAAATAGGGCGCGTCGCGCGATACGTCCCAACTGCGCAGGCCATCGGCGAACCACTCCTTCAGCTTATTGACCACTTCCGACTGCAGGCCGCCGGCGGCGCGGCGCTCTTCCAGCCACGTCTTCAGGAGTGATTCGAAATCGGCCAGCTTCACGAAGAAATGCAGCGATTCCTTTTCGACCGGCTTGGCGCCGGATACCACCGAATACGGATCGATCAGGTCGATCGGGTTGTAGGTGCTGCCGCACACTTCGCAGGCGTCGCCGTACTGATCCTTCGAATGACAGACCGGGCACTCGCCCTTGATGAAACGGTCCGGCAGGAACATCTGCCGTTCGGGATCGAACAGTTGCTTGACCGGTTTCGATTCGACGTGGCCGTTCGCTTCGAGCGCGCGCCAGATGCGGTAGGTCAGTTCACGGTTGGCTTCGGTGTGGGTGCTCGAGTAATGATCGTAGACGACCCCGAAATCGCGCAGGTCCGCGGTGTGCTCCTTCCACACGCCATCGATCAGCGCTTCCGGCGTGATGCCTTCCTTTTCCGCGCGCAACATGATCGAGGTGCCGTGCGCGTCGTCGGCGCAGACGGAGTGCACCGTATGGCCGGCCATCCGCATCGCGCGCACCCAGATGTCCGACTGCGTGTGTTCCACCATGTGACCGAGGTGGATGCGACCGTTCGCGTAGGGCAGGGCGCTGCTGACGAGGATTTCGCGGGGCATTGCGGGGTTTCGCGGTGGCAAGGCAATCGCGGATTATCGCATGGCGCCGCGAGGCACCTCCTTCGGCGCGTCTGATGGGCGGGGCGCGCAGCCCTCGTAGGGCGGGTGGCAACCCGCCATGGGTGAGTCTCGGCGGTATTGCTCCCGCCCTACGTGTTTCAACCGGGGGGAGGACCAACGTTCGTCGCGACCATGTTGGCCTCCGCCGATGAAACCGGCGCCAGCCAACCTACCGAGCGAGCGAAACCGTCGCTTGGATCAAGCGCCCGTCTCCAGCCCCGCCATGCCCAGCGTGCTGTAGCCGGCGTCGACGTACACGACTTCGCCGGTGATGCCGGCCGCAAGGTTCGAGCACAGGAATGCGGCGGCGTTGCCGACGTCGTCGATGGTGACGCTGCGGCGCAACGGCGCCACGTGGGCGACATGGTCGATCATCTTGCGCAAGCCGGCGACGCCGGAGGCGGCGAGGGTCCTGATCGGCCCGGCCGAGATCGCGTTGACGCGGGTGCCTTCGGGGCCGAGGTTCAGCGCGAGGTAACGGACATTGGCTTCGAGGCTGGCCTTGGCCAGGCCCATCACGTTGTACGACGCCAGTGCGCGTTCGGAGCCGAGATAGGTGAGCGTGAGGATCGCACCGTTGCGCGCCTTCATCATCGGCCGCGCGGCTTTCGCCAGGGCGGCCAAGCTGTAGCTGGAGATGTCGTGGGCGATCTTGAAGTTCTCGCGGGTCAGGCCATCCAGGAATTCGCCCGTCAAGGCTTCGCGCGGGGCGAAGCCGATCGAGTGGATCAAGATGTCCAATCCATCCCAACGCTTGGCGAGGCTTTCGAACAGCGTTTCGATGTCGCTGTCGCGGCCCACGTCGCAAGGCAGCACGATGTCGGAATCGAGTTGCGTGGCGGCTTCGTCCACGCGCCCGCGGAGTTTTTCGTCGACGTAGGTGAAGGCGAGCTCGGCGCCTTCGCGGTGCAGGGCTTGCGCAATGCCCCACGCGATCGAGCGGTTGCTGAGGACGCCGGTGACGAGTGCACGCTTGCCTTCGAGGAAACCCATGTCGGCTTCTACTCCGATTCGAAATCAGGGAGCCGGTGATTGTACGCGAGTAGGTTGGGCTGAGCCGGTTTCATCGGCGAAGCCCAACGGCATGCGGCGAAATTGTTGGGCTTCACTCAGATGAAGCCGTGTTCGGCCCAACCTACCCTTGCACGCGCAGCGTCTCGCCCGGCCGCAGGGTGTCGCCGCTCAGGTCGTTCCAGCGCTTCAGGTCCGCCACGCTCACGTGGTACCGGTGCGCGATCGACCAAAGCGTTTCGCCTTCGCGGACGCGATGGCGTTTGCCGTGCGACGGCGCGGCGAAAGCCGCCTGGCCGGGCGTGTCTTCGCCCGATCGGGCGGGCTCGGCCGGCAGTGGCAGCCGGTCGCTGGGGCCGCCGTCCGATTCACGGGTATCGACCTGCGCAACCGACTCGGACGCATTGACCATCAGTGCTGCGGCGAGCGATTGCGCGGCGTCGGCGGGCAGCAGCAGGGTGCGCGGGCTGCCGTCGGGAATGCGTTCGCCGCGGTAGCCGGGATTCAGCGCACGCAGGGTCGATTCGGGGATCTCGGCCATGTCCGCGGCGCTGCGCAGGCGCGTGCCCGCCGGCACCTCGATCGTCTGCAGTGCATCGGCCGGCGAGGACGTCGGCAGCTCGACATGGAAACGCTGCGGGTCGCGCAGGATGCAGCTCAAGGCCATCAGCCGCGCCAGGTGCATGCGGGTGGTGCGGGTGACCGGGATGTCGGGAATCGCGCCGTCGCCGAGATCGGGATGACCGCGCAGCGCGCTGACCACCGCATACGGGCCCGCGTTGTAGGCCATGTCCACCAGACGCCAGTCGCCGAATTGCGCATCGAGCTTCTTCAGCATCGTGATCGCGGCGCGGGTGGACGCGACCGGATCGCGCAGGCCGTCGTAATCGCGGCTGGTGGTCAGCCCGTGTCGCCGCGCGGTGCCCGGCAGCATCTGCCACATGCCACCGGGATCGCCGCGGTGGCTGGGTTCGACCGGCCGGTACGAGCTTTCCAGCATCGGCAGCATCACGAATTCGCCCGGAATGCCGGCGGCCTGCAACTGCTTCTGCACGTACATCATCAGCGGCAGCGCGTGCTTGAGGCGCTGCTCGAAGTGCGCGGGCGAGCGGGTGTACATCGCGGCGTTCGCGCGGATCAGCGGCGAATCGGCGCAATCGTGCATCACGAAGCTGGCGGTCAAGCTTGCCCAGGGTTCGCCGGGTGCCACGGCGTGCGCGAGCGGGGCCAGCGTGGTGGGCGGCGGTTCCGGATGGGCCATCACCACCGCGGGCTTCGGCGGCGGCTTGATGGGTTCGGCCGCGCAGGCGGCGAGGATCGCGCAGACCGCAAGCGTCAACAGGCGGGTGCCGGTGCGCGCGGTATTCATGCGGGGAAGTTGTCCTTGGCCAGCCTGAGCGCGGCGAACCGGTCGACGCGTCGTGGCGAGGGTTTGGCGCCCTGCGGCCATGGGATCTGCTCGGTCGCGATCGCATCGACGCGCAGGAACGGGTTGGCGGCGCGTTCGTCGGCCAGTCGGGCCGGCAGGGTGGGCTCGCCGCGCTCGCGTTGGGCGCGGGCGTCTTGCATGCGCGACTGCAACGCGACGTTGTCGGGTTCCACCGTCGCCGCGAAATCGGCGTTGGCGAGCGTGTATTCGTGGCCGCAGCAGACCTGGGTGTCGGACGGCAATTCGGCGAGGCGGTCCAGCGAGGCGAGCATCTGTTCCGGCGTGCCCTCGAACATCCGGCCGCAGCCGAGGCTGAAAAGGGTATCGCCGCAGAACAGCAAGCCTTCGCCGTGATAGGCAATGTGGCTGCGGGTGTGGCCGTGCACCTCGAGCACCTCGAAACGGGCGGCGGGCGCGGGTATCTGGATCACGTCGCCGTGGCCCACCCGGGTCGCGGGCAGCCGGATGCGGTCGTCGACCGGTGCGTAGATGATGGCGTTCGGAAACACCGACTGCAGTTCCGCCGTGCCGCCGATGTGATCGCCGTGGTGATGGGTGAGCAGGATGGCCGAGAGCGTGCGTCCGTCCTCGGCCAGCGCGCGCAGCACCGGCGCCGCCTCACCGGGATCGACCACCAGCGCGGAACCGCTGGCCGCCTCGGCGAGCATCCAGATGTAGTTGTCGCGCAGGGCGGGCAGGGCGCGCAGGGACGACATTTCCGATACGGTTCTGGCCAAAAAGAGCCAACCCTAACAGTGACCCAGGGGGTGTTCGTTAGCTGAACGTTAAGCCAGCGCGACTGCTTATCGTTCGCTCATGAATCCGTCACAATGGTCACATCGCGCTCGTGATGCATCACCACAGGTTTTACGTGCAATCCACGATGTCCAAACGTCCATTCGACAAGGATGACCCTTCGATCGAAGCGATCGGTGCCGATGCGTTGGCCGTGTGCGAGGCGCGGCTGGGACGTGTGGCGGGCACCCATGCATTGGTCGTGGACGGCATGCCGATGGCGGTGCCCTCCACACCCGGGGTCGGTTGCTGGACGACGTTGCGGCCCGGTTCTGGCAATGGGCGCTGGTGCGGCTCGCTGGATGCTGTGGTCGACGCGCTGCCGTTCGGGGACGAGTCGTTCTGTGCCGTGCTGGTGCGCTTCACGCAGGATGCCGGCATCGAGCCGGAAGCCGTCGCCGGTGAATTCACGCGCGTACTCGCGCCGCACGGCGTGTTGCTGATCGCGGATTTTCATCCGCGTTCGCTGTGGCACGCCGGCACCGCACCCGGCCGCTGGGAACGTGCCCTGCGTGCGGCGGGCCTGAAGGTATCGCGGACGGTGCGCTGCGGCGCCCCTTGGCCGCGGGTGCGCGGCGCGGCGGGTGTGCCGCACTGGCTGGTGCGCGGAATGGGCGGGGCGTGGGTCGTCGAGGCGCAGCGGCGCACGCTGGCTGCGATTCCCTTGCGCAAGGCGGTTGCGCGGCGGGTGGTCGAAACCAAACCCGTGTTGCCTGGCGCCCATCGCAAGTCGTTGGTGCGCCAGCGCGCATGAGCGACGGCGATGCGGTCGAAATCTTCACCGACGGCGCCTGCCTCGGCAATCCGGGCCCAGGCGGTTGGGCCGCGCTTTTGCGTTGGCGTGGCAAGGAAAAACTGCTGGCCGGCGGCGAAGCCGTGACCACCAACAACCGGATGGAACTGATGGCGGCGATCATGGCGCTCGAATCGTTGAAGCGCGATTGCGAGGTGCGGCTGACCACCGACTCGCAATACGTGCGGCACGGCATCGAGCAGTGGATCGCGACGTGGCGCGCGAACGGCTGGCGAACCGCCGGCAAGCAGCCCGTCAAGAATCAGGATTTGTGGCTGCGCCTCGCGGCGGTGCGCGATCGCCATCGGGTAAGCTGGGCGTGGGTGCGCGGGCACTCGGGCCATCCCGAAAACGAACGCGTGGACCAGGCCGCCCGCGCCGAAGCCGAACGCATGAGGATCACGCCGTGACGCGCAAGGTGGTGCTGGATACCGAAACCACCGGGCTCGAGGTCGAGCGCGGCCATCGCGTGATCGAAATCGGCTGCGTGGAGTTGGTCGATCGCCGTCCCAGCGGGCGGAAGTTCCATTACTACCTGAATCCCGAGCGTGCGATCGATGTGGGCGCGGTGGCGGTGCACGGCATCACCGACGAATTCCTGCGCGACAAGCCGAAGTTTGCCGAGATCGCGGCCGATTTCGTTGCTTTCATCGCCGGTGCGGAATTGTTGATCCACAACGCGGCCTTCGACACCTCGTTTCTGGACGACGAACTGAAGCGCGCGGGTGCCGCGTTCGGCTGCGTCGCCGATCACGCCGCGGTGGTCGACACGCTGGCGCTGGCGCGGCAGAAGTATCCGGGCCAGAAGAACACGCTGGATGCCCTGTGCAAGCGGCTCGGCGTGGACAACAGTCAGCGCGAGGTGCACGGTGCGCTGCTGGACGCGCACCTGCTCGCCGATGTTTGGGTTGCGATGACGGCCGGGCAGGGCGCATTGGCGCTGGGCGGCGAGCAAGCATCGACCCAGGCGGCCGTGGAGGCGGCAGGGATGGCGGGACTGGCGTTGACGATGCGACCGCGCGTCCTGCGCGCGACCGCGCAGGAAACCGTCGCCCACGATGCGCGGCTCGATGCGCTCGACAAGACCAGCGGCGGGAGTCTGTGGCGACGCGAAGCGGTCGAGCCCGTGGCCGAGCCGGCCTGATCCGTCCGATCCGTCAACCCATCCGCACCAGCACGATGCTGATGTTGTCGCGGCCGCCCGCGTCCAGCGCGGCCAGCATCAGGTGGTCGACGCATTCCTGGGCGGCGAGGTCGGTGCGCGCCAGCACTGCGGCGATGCGGGCATCGGGCAATTCTTCGCTCAAGCCGTCGCTGCACAACAGGAACTGCATGCCCCGTTCCAGTGCAGCCCCATGGGCCTCGGCACACAATTCCGGCGGCGGGGTGATGCCGAGCGCCTGTGTGGCGCGATTGCGCCTGGGCGACGGCTTGCCGGGCGGCGGCTCGGATTCCTCCGCCTCGGGATGTGTGGCGGCATCCGGGTTTAGGTGACACAACCGCTGCATTGCACCGGCGCGCCACAGATAAATCCGGGTGTCGCCGATGCAGGCGGCGGCGTAGTGGTCGCGCTCGAGCTTGAGCAAAGCGAGTGCCGCGCCCGTGGGGGCGTTGCCGGGCGCACGACGCGCAAGCTCCGCGATCTTGCCGCCCGTGCCGCGGACGGCGGTTTCCAGGTCGCCATTGGCGCGGGCGGCTTCCACCAATGCGTCGCGCGCGAGCGCTGCGGCCACTTCGCCGCGCCCGTGGCCACCCATGCCGTCGACCACGAGAAACAGGCCGAGATCCGCATCGGCCCAGTAAGTGTCCTCGTTCAATTCGCGGCGCAGCCCGGTGTGGCTTGCGTGTCCGACTTCGATCATGACCTCGATGCGTCCTCGTACCGGCCGGCGCCGTGGGCGCGGGGGCCGCGCGCGGTCAAGCGCTGGTCCCGCCGGATTCCAGCCGCGAGGAGAACACCTTCAGTTCGCGCATGATCCGCAGGACGTGGCGATGCAGATCCTCGACATCCGGCGCGCTGGCGCCGCGCGTCTCGTGGTAGACCAGCGCGATCCACAGGGCGAGGCCGCGCATGCGCACCTGCACGTTGTCCGAGCGTGCGCGGTCATAGCCCACGTCGAGGCCGTTTTGGGTCACGCCGCCTTCGATCTGGATGCCGTACTGCGACGGATCGGCGCATTGTGCGACGTTGTCGCATTCGCGGCCGATCAGGTCCGCCAGTTGCTCGCGGTAGGAGCGCGGCAATTCCAGGCTGCGATGCTCGATTTCGCCGAGCTGGCGACGAAGACGGGCGTGGCGGCCCATCGCGGTGACGCGTGTGACAAGCCGCCGGAGGTAGTTGTCCCCGGGTTTCTGGTGTTGCGAGGTCAAAGACGGATTCCTCACGCGGCTGCGCCGTTGTCCCTGTGCACGATGATTGTGCCTTGATCGGGGTCCGGCCACAAATCCCCGAGCCGCTGGCCCACCCGCACGATCGACTCGGGCTGGAGCGCCGGATCGAGTCGCCCGGAAGGCGTCAGCACGATCACCGTGGAGCCCATTTCGAAGCGCGCCATTTCCGCTCCACGCGTCAGCCGTACGCCCCAACCGCGCCAATCGCGGCGCACAACCTCCCGCGCGTAGGGCGGCACCACCTGTCCGCCCCACACGGTGGTGATCCCGGAGACCAGGATCGCGCCCACCATGGCCACTACGAATGGCCCGCGCGGGCTCTCGAAATGGCAAATCAGCCGTTCGTTGCGCGCGAACAGGTTCGGGATGTCGGCAACCGGGTGCGGTGCAACGCTGAACAGGCGCCCCGGTACGTGCACGCTTTCGACCAGTTCGCCATCCAGCGGCATGTGCACGCGATGGTAATCGCTCGGCGAAAGATAGACGGTGGCGAAGGCGCCGTCGTGGTATCGCGCGGCGGCCTCCGGATCGGCCAGCAAACCCGCGACGGTGTAATCGCGACCCTTGGCCTGCAGGATGTGACCAGCTTCGACGCGTCCGATCTGACTGATGCGTCCGTCCGCGGGACTGACGATGGTGTCGGCGTCGCCCTCGGCGCGTCGCGCGCCGATGCGCAGTCCGCGCGTGAAAAAATCATTGAAGCTCAGGAACGCGTATGGATCAGGTTGCGCGGCGTCGCGCATGTCGACCCGGTAGGCGCGCACCACGCGGCCGATCAGGAAGTCCTTCCATGGCCGCCAGGTCCAGCGGGTGGCGGTGCGCACGATGCGGCTGAGGGTTTTCTGCGGCGCGAGATGTTGAAGCATGATCGAGAAGCGCATCGGGCAAGTTTAGCCGCAGAGCCACGTCTATACTGCCCGCTTTGCGTGCGCCGCCATGACGAACGAACTGCAGACCATCGTGGATCTGATCCGCTACGCGGCCAGCCGCTTCAATGCAGCCGGGCTGACGTTCGGGCACAGCCACGACAACGCCATCGACGAGGCGACGCATCTGGTGTTGTCCTGCCTGCACTTGCCGCCCGACCTGCCGCCGGCCTACGGCAGCGCGCGCGTGACCGCGATCGAAAAAAACCGCGTGCTGTCGCTGATCGACCGCCGCATCGAAACCCGCGAGCCGGTTGCCTACCTGGTCGGCGAGGCCTGGTTCGCGGGCATGCCGTTCAAATCCGATGCGCGCGCACTGGTGCCGCGCTCGCCGATCGCGGAATTGATCGAGGACGGTTTTTCGCCATGGCTGGACGGCCGCGACGTCGAACGCGCGCTGGACCTGTGCACCGGTTCGGGTTGCATCGGCATCGCGATGGCCGCGCACAACCCGCACTGGCGCGTGGACGTCGCCGACATCAGTGACGACGCGCTGGCGCTGGCGCGCGAGAACATCGCGCTGCACCAGCTCGACGTGCACGTGCGCGCGGTCCGGTCCGATCTGTTTTCCGGTTTGGCGGGCGAGCGCTACGACCTGATCGTTTCCAATCCGCCGTACGTCACCGACGACGAATATGCCGCACTGCCGGGCGAATACGCGCACGAACCGAAGCTGGGTTTGACCGCGGGCGTGGATGGCCTCGACATCGCGTTGCGCATCCTGCGCGACGCGGCCGATCATCTGACCGATGACGGATTGTTGATCGTCGAAGTCGGGGAAAGCGAGCACGCCTTGAATGCGCTGCTGCCCGGCGTGCCCTTCGTGTGGATCGAGTTCAAGGTCGGGCCGATGGGCGTGTTCGCGCTCGAGCGCCACGATCTCGACCAACACGTGGCGGCGATCCGGGCTGCCGCGGATGCGCGCTGATCGTGGAAGTCGTCACTGCGCGCCTGCGGCTGGATGCGCTTCGCGATGAAGATGCTGGCGTGCTGTTTGCGTACCGCAGCGATCCCGCGGTGAGTCGCTACCAAGGTTGGAAGCCTGCTGCCGTCGACGACGCCGCGAAGTTCATCAGTGCGCAGCAAGGCGTCGCGCCCGACGCGCCCCGCACCTGGTGGCAACGCGCGATCCGCCTGCGCGACTCCGGCGAACTGATCGGCGACCTCGGGTTGCACTTCATGGATGAAGGAACGGTGGAACTCGGAATCAGCCTCGCGCCCGCGCACCAGCGCCGCGGCTACGCACGCGAGGCCGCGGAAGTCATGCTGGATTTCGTGTTCGGCGGCCTGCGCAAGAAGCGGGTGATCGCGCGGGTCGATCCGCGCAACTTCATGTGCATGCGGCTGCTGGAAGGGCTGGGGATGCATCGCCGCGATGCGCAGGCGGGCGAAGTGAAGTTCGAATTGGCGGCGCGCGAATGGCTGGCTGCACCGGACGAGCCCGGCGACCGCTAAGCTTGCCGGGTCGGTTCCCGATGGATTGAGCGCGTGTCCTCCAACACCTTCGGCAAACTCCTCTGCGTCACCACGTTCGGCGAGTCGCACGGGCCGGCGATCGGTTGCGTCGTCGACGGTTGTCCGCCCGGCGTCGCCATCGCGCCCGAAGATTTTGCGCACGACCTGGCGCGGCGCGCCACCGGCAAATCACGCTATACCTCGCAGCGGCGCGAGGCGGACCAGGTGGAAATCCTGTCAGGCGTCTACGAGGGCAGGACCACCGGTACGCCGATCGCGCTGTTGATCCGCAACACCGACGCGCGTTCGAAGGACTACGCCGAGATCGCGCAGGTTTTCCGGCCCGGCCACGCCGACTACACCTATTGGCAGAAATACGGCATCCGTGACCCGCGTGGCGGCGGGCGCGCCTCGGCGCGCGAAACCGCCATGCGTGTGGCGGCCGCGGTGATCGCGAAGAAATGGCTGAAAGACCATTCCGGTGTCGAGGTGCACGGCTGGCTCGCGCAAATGGACGACATCGTGCCTGCCATGCCGGAAGGGGCGACCATCGATTTCAATGTGGTGGAAGGCAATCCGTTCTTCTGGCCCGTCGCGGCGCAGGTGCCCGACCTGGAAGCGCGCATCAATGCGCTGCGCAAGGCCGGCGATTCCTGCGGGGCACGGGTCAACGTGGTTGCGACCGGCGTGCCGCCGGGCTGGGGCGAACCGGTGTATGGCAAGCTGGATGCGGAACTGGCGTGGGCCCTGATGTCGATCAATGCGGTGAAGGGCGTCGAAATCGGGGCGGGCTTTGCCAGCGTCGCGCAGAAGGGAAGCGAACACCGCGACGAGATGCGTTTGGACGGCTTTGCGTCCAATCATGCGGGCGGCATACTGGGCGGAATTTCGTCGGGGCAGGATGTCGTGGCGTCAATCGCGCTCAAGCCGACCTCCAGCATCCTGTTGCCAGGCCGCAGCGTGAACACCGCCGGCGAGGAAACGGAGGTCCGCACCAAGGGCCGCCACGATCCCTGCGTGGGCATCCGCGCCACGCCGATTGCGGAAGCCATGGTGGCGCTGGTGCTGATGGACCAGGCGCTACGACACCGGGCTCAGTGCGGCGATGTGGGCGACGTGAGTCCAAGGATCGCCTGAAGAGACGCGGATCGCGCATGACCATATGGATGGCGGTCGCGAATTGATGGGCTTTGATCCGCGTTGATCCGTGTCAAATGGTTTTCGAGGAATACCGAACACATGAGTAACAAAGATCGTTACAACGTCGCCATGGTCGGCGCCACCGGCGCGGTGGGCGAGACCTTGCTGTCCATCCTCGAGGAACGCGAGTTCCCGGTTGGCGAGTTCGTGCCTCTGGCCAGCGAGCGTTCCGCGGGAAGCACGCTGAAATTCGCGGGCAGGCAGGTAACGGTGCGCGACCTCTCGAAATACGATTTCGACGGCATCGACGTCGCGTTCTTCTCGGCCGGCGGTGCAGTGAGCCGCGAGCACGCGCCGCGCGCGGCCGCGGCCTCCGCGGTGGTGATCGACAACACTTCGGAGTTCCGCTACGTCGATGACGTGCCGTTGGTGGTCAGCGAGGTCAATCCGCACGCGATCGCGGAGTACACCAACCGCAACATCGTCGCCAATCCGAACTGCTCGACCATGCAGATGCTGGTGGCGCTGGCGCCGATCCACCGCGTGGCGGGCATCGAACGCATCAACGTGGCGACGTATCAATCGGTATCCGGTGCCGGGCGCTCGGGGATGGAAGAACTCGGCCGGCAAACCGCGGAACTCCTGAACTTCCACGATGTGGAACCCGAGAAGTTTCCGGCCCAGATCGCCTTCAACGTGATCCCGCACATCGACGTCTTCCTCGACAACGGCTACACCAAGGAAGAAATGAAGATGGTGTGGGAGACCCGCAAGATCCTCGAAGACGACGCGATCCAGGTGAATCCCACCTGCGTGCGCGTGCCGGTGTTCTACGGCCACTCCGAGGCGGTGCACGTCGAAACCCGCGACAAGCTCGATGCCGCCGCCGCGCGCGCGTTGTTGGAGACCGCGCCCGGCGTGGTGGTGATCGACGAACGCAAGCCCGGCGGCTACCCGACGCCGGTCGGACACGCGTCGGGCAAGGATCCGGTGTATGTCGGCCGCATCCGCGAAGACATTTCGCATCCGAACGGGCTGGACCTGTGGATCGTGTCCGACAACATCCGCAAGGGCGCAGCGTTGAATGCGGTGCAGATCGCGGAGATACTGATCCGCGAATACATCTGATTGCGCGCAGCGGGGTGGGACACATGAGGCGTCAAACGTTTTTGCGGGGAGTGGTGTTTTGCGCCGCGTGCTCCGGTGCATCCGTCGCGGCGATGGCCGTTGCGGCGCCGCCAGCGCCCGCTTCCGCCAGGCATCCGGCCCATCTGCAAAGCCAGGTGAAGGATGTCGATGCCAAGCTGGCGGCGGCACGCTCGCACAACGAGGCGCTGCAGGCGCAGGTGACGCAGATGGAACAGCACAACGCCACGCAGCAAAAACAGTTGCAGCAGCGCGATGCCGAAATCGCCGCGTTGCAGGACAAGCTTCAGGCCGCGGGTGTGCCGGCGCCTGCAACTTCCGCCGGGCACTGATGGCAACCGCTTGGTGATTGGCGGTTTCTGCAATACCCTTGCGCTCGCGCGGGGTATTGTTGACGGGCAGCCCCGGCGCGTTCCATGTCGCTGGGGGTCTTGCTTCATGAATTTGAAACTCCGCGTTGCATGTGCCGCGTTGCTGGCCTCGGCCGCGGCGCCGGCATGGGCGCTGCAGTTGGGCCAGATCCAGGTCAAGTCGGCGTTGAACCAGCCCCTGGTCGCCGCTATCCCGCTGCATCCCGAGAACCTCACCGAACTGGAAGGCCTGACCGTCGGGTTGGCGCCCGCGGAGGATTTCGCGCGCGCCGGGCTGCAGGTCACTCCGACCGACCAGACGCTGCAGTTCCATGTCGTCACCGACAACAACGGCCAGAAGCTGATCCTCGTCACCAGCACCCAGCCGATCAGCGATCCGTATCTCGATTTCCTGCTGCAGGTGAACACGCGCGAGGGCAAGCAGGTGCGCGAGTTCGTGGTGCTGCTGAACCCGGTGATCGCCGCGCCCGCGCCGGGCGTGCAGGCTGCGCCGGTGGCGAGTGCCCCGGTCGCCGCGAGGCCGCCCGCGCAGCCGGCGCAGTTGCCGCCAGCCTCGGCGTTCGCGCAACCCGCGCCGCAACCCCAATCGCAACCGCCGGCTGCCGCAAAACCGGCGGCCTCGCCGCCTGCGCCAACGCCGCCGCCCCCACCACCCCGCCCTGCGCCGCAAGCGGCCCCACCGCCTGCGCCGACCGCCGCGCAACCGGCCAATCTGCCCGCGAATGTCGAGGTTCACCATGGCGACACGCTGTACGGCATCGCGAAGGATGCCACCCGCAATTCGGACGTCACCATCAACCAGTTGATGGTGGCGATCAAGGCCGCGAATCCCGACGCCTTCTTCAAGGACAACATCAACGATCTCAAGGCCGGCGCGATCCTGCGCATTCCGACCCGTGACATGATCGACCAGACCAGCGTGGCCGAGGCCAACGCCGAAGTGCATCGCCAGTACGAAAGCTGGCGCGCGGCGCGGCCGCATCCGGCAACCGAAGTGCAGGGCACTGCGGCCGAGGCCGCCGCGAACGCGGCGCCCAAACCCGGCAAATCCGCGCCCGCTTCGGATCATCTGTCGCTGGTACCCGCCACCGGCGAAGGCACCGGTACCAGCAATCGACCCGGCGTGGCCGGTGGCACCGGCAGCGAAACGGTGAACGGTTTGCAGCAGAAGCTGCAGAACGATCGTGGCGCGCTGGTCAGCCTCAACCAATCCAATGCCGACCTCGAATCGCGCGTGCGCAGTTTGAAGGACATCTCCGAGAAGTCCGACAAGTTGTTGAGCATGAAGGACGCGACGGTCGCCGAACTGCAGCGCAAGCTCGCCGACTTGCAATCGGGAAAGGCGGGCGCTGCGGCTGCATCGTCCGTCGCCGCGGGGGCAAGCACAGGACATGCGCCCGGCACAACGGCATCCGCGACGACAGCGGCGAATGCCCACGCGACGGCCGCCGCGAAGCCGGCCGCGAAAGGCCCGTCGGCCGCGACGCCATGGTACGAACGTCCGCTGACATGGATGATCGCAGGCCTCGTGGTACTGGCGCTGATCCTGATCGGGTTGCTGCGCAAGCGGCGTGGCGGCGAAGCGCCGCTCGCCGCACACGGACCCTTGGCTGATCCCGAAGACGTGGCGCCGCAAATCGTCGAGCCGGAGGACGAATCCGCATTGCAGGCGCAGGTGGCGGAGCATCCCGAAGACCTTGCCGCGCACCTCGCACTGTGCCGGTTTTATTACGGCCAAGAGGACGAGGCGCGTTTCGTCACCGCGGCCACCGCGATGCGCGAACACGTCAGCGATCCGCACGGTTCCGAATGGCAGGAAGTCGCGACGATGGGCGAGGAACTGGCGCCGCACCTGCCGCTGTTCGAGTTGTCCGCGGCGGTCCACGAAGATACCTATGGCATGGCCGCGTTGCACCAGCCCGCGGAGGACGATGCGACGGTGGTGCGGACATCTGCCTCGCACGCGATCGACGCGCGAACGGAAAACGAACCGGCGCCCAGCGCACCGATGGCACCGGCGCATAGGGAACCCGACGTCGAGTCCGTGATGCAGGCGTGGAGAGCCGAACCCGGCGTTGCCCCCGCGGCGGCGACTGAGGTCGACACGGAACAGGAGTTCGCCGACGATCCGGTCGACACCAAACTCGACCTCGCGCGCGCCTACCTGGACATGGGCGATCCCGTCGGCGCACGTGCCATGCTCGAGGAAGTGATCGAGGAAGGCTCGCAGGCGCAGAAAGACCAAGCCAAGCGCCTACTGGCCGACGTCGCGGGCTGACATGAAACAATGCGGGTCGCCCTGGGCATCGAATACGACGGCACCGATTTCTTCGGCTGGCAGCGGCTGAGCCACGGCCCGAGCGTGCAGGCCGAGGTGGAAGCGGCGCTGTCGTTCGTCGCCGACCACCCCGTCGAGGTGACCTGCGCGGGCCGCACCGATGCCGGCGTGCACGCGCGCTGCCAGGTGGTGCATTTCGACACGCACGCGATGCGCGAACCGCGCGCGTGGGTGCTGGGCGCCACCACTCGCCTGCCGCGCGCCGTTGCGGTGCTTTGGGCCAAGGCCATGCCGGACGACTTCCACGCCCGATTTTCCGCCCGCGCGCGACGCTACCGATATGCGATCCTCAACCGGCCGATCCGGCCCGCACTGGATGCGCGGTTTCTGTCCTGGGAGCGCGTGCCACTGGATGTCGACGCGATGCACGCCGCGGCGCAGGTGCTGGTCGGCGAACTGGACTTTTCATCGTTCCGGGCGGTGTCGTGCCAGGCGCGTCATGCCCGTCGCAACGTCACCCACGTCAGCGTTCGCCGCGATGCCGATCGGGTAATCGTCGAGATCGAAGCCAACGCGTTCCTGCACCACATGGTCCGCAACATCGTGGGGTCGCTGTTGGAAGTCGGTCGCGGCGAGCGGCCGGTCGAATGGATTGCGGAACTGCTGGCAGCGCGCGACCGCGAAATTGCGGGCGTCACCGCGACGCCGCAAGGGCTGGTATTCCTCGGGCCACGGTATCCGGCAGAATGGAAGCTTCCGCCCGAAGTGACTTTGTAGGAGCGCGCCATGCGCGCGACCGGACTGCATACATGTCCCGCACACGCGTGAAAATCTGCGGCGTCACCCGCGTCGACGACGCATTGCTTGCGTGCGAACTGGGCGCCGACGCGATCGGCATCGTGATGACGCCGAGCAGCCCGCGCGGCGTGTCGATCGAGCAGGCGCGCGCGATCCGGGACGCGCTGCCCGCGTTCGTGGACGCGGTGGTGTTGACGCATGACCTTCCCGCCGAACGCGTGCGCGCGATCGTCGATGCGGTGCAGCCGGATCGCGTGCAATTCCACGGCAGCGAAGATGCGGGGTTCTGCGAAGGCTTTGGCGTGCGTTACATCAAGGCCATCGGCATGGATGGCGAAGTGGACGTGCGGGCGACGGCGGCGCAGCACCCGCGCGCGGTCGGTTTCGTGCTGGACGGCCATCCACCGGGTCAGCAAGGCGGGCGCGGCAAGACGTTCGACTGGTTGCGCGTTCCGCGTGATCTGGATCGCCCGATCCTGCTGGCCGGAGGCTTGAATCCGTCGAACGTGGGCGAGGCGATTCGTGCGGTGCGGCCCTGGGCGGTCGACCTGGCCAGTGGCGTGGAATCCTCGCCCGGCATCAAGGACGCCGGCAAGTTGCGCGCGTTCTTCGCGGCAGTGCGCGCCGCGGATGCGGAGATGGCATGAGCGCGACCACGGTGATGGTGCCCGACGCGCCACCGATCGAAGAGTACGCGGGCGATCCGCGCGATTTCGATCTCGCCGCCGCGGTTGCGCGCGGCAAGCCGCTGGTGATCCGCGGACTGGTGCGCGACTGGCCGATCGTCAAGTTGGCTTTGCAGTCCGACACCGCGTTTGCGCAGCGGCTGGCGGAACTCGACAGCGGTGTCGACGTGACCACGCTGTTGATTGCACCGGAAGCCAGAGGCCTGATCGGCTACACGCAGGATCTTTCCGATTTCAACTACCAACATTTCAAGGTGCCGCTGACGCTCGGGCTGCAGCGGCTCGCGAAGTACAGCCAGCGCGTTCATGCACCGGGCTTGGTGATCCAGAGCGTGCCGCTGCGCGAATGCCTGCCGGGCATGTTGGCCGATCACACGCTGCCGTTCCTCGCCCCGAAAATCGAACCACGGCTGTGGCTGGGTAACCGCACCGTCACGCCCACGCATTTCGATTCGCAGCAGAACATCGCCTGCGTGGTATGCGGCACGCGTCGCTTCACACTGTTTCCGCCCGAACAGCTGCCGAACCTGTATGTCGGCCCGCTCGATTACGCGCCCACCGGCGCCGCGATCAGCCTTGCGCGCCTCGATCGCCCGGACGATCCGCGCTACCCGCGCCTCAAGGATGCGCTCGCCACCGCGAAGGCTGCCGATCTCGGCGAAGGCGACGCGATCTACATTCCGCCGTTGTGGTGGCACCACGTCGAATCGCTGGAACAGTTGAACGCGCTGGTGAACTACTGGTGGAATCCGGTGGATGTTCCCGGTTACGCCAGCGGCCACGCGCGCGCCGCCCTGTATCACTGCCTGCTCGCGTTCCGCGCGCTGCCCGCCGACCAGCGCGCCGCGTGGCGCAACCTGCTCGACTACTACGTGTTCGCCGATGCCGATCCCGCCGCGCACATTCCCGAACAGCGCCGCGGCGTCCTCGGCGAGCTCACGGCCGAGGTCGTGGAGCAGTTGAAGCAGGGGGCGCGCCAGAATCTTTGAAGGCGAAGGCAAGCTCACGCTTCAACCATGCCGCCAGCGCGGCAAGTCGCGGATCACCCGATGATTTGGGCGCGCACAGTGCCCAGCTCGCACGGGTCTCGCAAAACCCCCATGGCGCCACCAACCGGCCGGCAACCAGATCGTCGGCGACGAGTTGCTGTGGCGCGATCGCGACGCCCAGGCCGGCCACGGCCGCTTCCAGCAGGTAATACAGGTGCTCGAAGCACTGGCCGAATTGCAAGCGCTTGATGGCGACGCGCTGTGCACGTGCCCACGCCGGCCAGGCCTGCGGACGCGATGACGTATGCAGCAAGGCTTCCTTTCCGAGCGCGGCAAGACTTGCCTTGCGTAGGCTCGAGAAACGGGGATATCGAGGACTCAGGACCGGGCCGATGCGCTCGGGCGCCAGTAGGTGCACTTGCCATGTCGACGGCCACGACGGTTCGGCAATCAGCAGCGCCGCGCCCAAACCCGGCATCGAAGACGAGGGCGTGGTTTCGACCGCCGACAGGTGCAATTTCAGTGATGGCAGGTCACGCCCCAATCGTTCCAGTCGGGGAATCACCCAGCGCGCGAGCACGCTGCCGGAACAGCCGAGCACCAGTGGCACCCTGGTGGTTCCGCGACGCACTTCATCGCAGCACAAGCGCAACTGGTCGAAGGCGCCCGAGGCACCGTCGCGCAACCGCCGGCCGGCCGGAGTTAGCGCCAGGCCGCGCCCCTCGCGGTTGAAAAGCGCCGTGCCCAGCTCGGTTTCCAGTGCGCGAACATGACGGCTCACCGCGCCGTGGGTCACGTGCAGCTCGGCGGCAGCGCGGGTCGCGCTTTCCAGGCGCGCTGCGGCTTCGAAAGCACGCAGCGCATTCAATGAGGGCAGGTCACGGGCCACGAATGTGTGAATTTTCCTGACATGTACGTGCAATCTTATCGCTTTTGCAGAGTGCATCGTTGGGGTAGGGTGGAACACGTATGTAGCGATGCTTGCGACGGTGACGGCAATGCCCAGGATCGAGGATTACCACGCCTTTCCGGACGAACACGGCCGCTTTGGTGCTTACGGTGGCACCTTCGTCGCGGAAACGCTGATCGCGCCGCTGGAGGAATTGACCGACGCGTACACGCGCCTGCGCGATGACCCGACATTCCAGCAGGAATGCGCCGACGACCTGAAGCACTATGTCGGGCGCCCGTCGCCGATCTATCACGCCAAGCGCTTGTCGGAACATGTTGGTGGCGCGCAGATCCTGCTGAAGCGCGAAGACCTGAACCACACCGGCGCGCACAAGATCAACAACACCATCGGCCAGGCGCTGGTGGCGCGCGCAATGGGCAAGCGCCGGATCATCGCCGAGACCGGCGCGGGCCAGCACGGCGTCGCCACCGCCACGGTGTGCGCGCGGTTCGGGATGAAATGCGTGGTGTACATGGGCGCGGTCGACATCGAGCGCCAGAAGATCAACGTGTACCGGATGAAACTGCTGGGCGCGGAAGTGGTGCCGGTGAAGTCCGGTTCGCAGACCTTGAAAGACGCGCTGAACGAAGCGCTCCGCGATTGGGTCACGAATGTCGCCGACACCTTTTACATCATCGGCACGGTCGCGGGGCCTCACCCGTACCCGATGATGGTGCGCGACTTCAACGCGGTGGTCGGGCGCGAGGCGCGTGCGCAGATGCTGGAGCGGTTCGGTCGCCTGCCCGACGTGCTGACCGCGTGCGTGGGCGGCGGCTCGAACGCGATCGGCTTGTTCCATGCATTCCTCAACGATCGCGACGTGCGCATCGTGGGCGCCGAGGCGGCCGGCGAGGGCATTGCGACCGGGCATCACGCCGCATCGCTCGCCGCGGGTCGGCCGGGCGTCCTGCACGGCAACCGCACGTACGTCCTTTGCGACGACGATGGCCAGATCACCGAAACGCATTCGATTTCCGCGGGGCTCGACTATCCCGGCGTCGGCCCCGAGCACGCGTTCCTGAAGGACAGCGGGCGCGCGGAATACGTCGGCATCAGCGACGACGAAGCGCTCGCCGCGTTCCACTTGTTGTGCGAAACCGAAGGCATCCTCCCGGCGCTGGAATCCAGCCACGCGGTCGCGCAGGCGATCAAGCTCGCGCGCGAACTGCCGAAGGACAAGCTGATCCTGTGCAACCTCTCCGGGCGCGGGGACAAGGACGTGCATACCATCGCCAAGCGCGAGAACATCGAGCTATGAGTAACCGCATCGAGGCGCGTTTTCGTGCGTTGCGCGCGGAGGATCGCACCGCCTTGATCCCCTTCATCACGGCGGGCGATCCGATTCCGGAGGCGACAGTCGCGTTGATGCACGCGCTGGTGGACGGCGGCGCGGGTGTCATCGAACTCGGGATGCCGTTTTCCGACCCGATGGCCGACGGCCCGGTGATTCAGCACGCCGACGAACGCGTGTTGCGCAAAAAAATTGGCATCGCGGACATTCTCGGTTGGGTGCATGCATTCCGCGCCCGCGACGCGGATACACCGATCGTGCTGATGGGTTATATGAATCCGATCGTCATCCACGGCATCGAACGCTTTGCCCGCGAGGCTGCCGATGCCGGTGTGGACGGCGTGCTGGTGGTCGATTGCCCGATCGAGGAAGATGCGACGTTGCAGCCGCTGCGCACAGCCGGTTTGCAGCGCATCCTGCTCGTCGCGCCCACGACCTCCGATGCGCGGCTTGCGCGCGCGGTCGACGCGGCCGAAGGGTATCTCTACTACGTGTCGTTCGCGGGCATCACCGGCGCGGCGAAGTTGTCCGCGCAGGACATCGCGCAACGGGTCGAGGATCTTCGCGCGCGAGCCAAGGTGCCGGTCGCGGTGGGCTTCGGCATCAAGGATGCGGCCAGCGCCAAAGCCGTGGCCGCGTTCGCCGACGCGGTGGTGATCGGCTCCGCATTGGTGGCAACGCTGGCCGATGCCGCGGGTCCGGAACAGGCGTGCGAACGCGCCCGCGCCTTCCTCGCGCCTATCCGCACCGCCCTCGACGGGGACTGAGGCGAGGCATCCTGGCACGGCGCACTGTATCCTTGGCGGCGGAAATCCGGCAGGAGCCCCTCGTGTCCTGGTTGCAGAAGCTGACCACCCCGAAGATCCGTACCGAAGGCGCCCCCGTTCGCGGCAAGGTGCCCGAAGGCGTATGGGAAAAGTGTTCCGGTTGCGGGATCGGGCTGTATCGTCCCGAGCTGGAGCGCAATTTGATGGTGTGTCCGAAGTGCGGGCATCACCATGCCATCGGTGCACGCGCGCGCCTCGCGGCGTTCCTCGACGAAGGCGGGGATGAACTCGACGTGGGCCTGTCGCCGGTCGACACGCTGAAGTTCAAGGATTCCAAGCGGTATCGCGACCGCATCCTCGCGGCGCAAAAGGCGACTGGAGAAAAAGACGCGCTGGTCACCGTGAAGGGTGCGCTGAAATCCATTCCCGTCATCGCCTGCGCGTTCGAGTTCGGTTACATGGGCGGCTCGATGGGTTCGGTGGTGGGCGAGAAGTTCACCCGTGCGGCCGAAGCCGCATTGCGCGACAAGACCTCGCTGGTGTGCTTCACCGCCACCGGCGGCGCGCGCATGCAGGAGGGCCTGCAGTCGCTGCTGCAGATGGCCAAGACCTCGGCCGCGCTCGCGCGCCTTCGCAATGCCGGGCTGCCGTACATCGTGGTGCTGACCCATCCGACCACGGGCGGCGTGTCGGCCAGCCTCGCGATGCTGGGCGACATCCACATTGCCGAGCCGAAGGCGTTGATCGGATTCGCCGGTCCGCGCGTGATCGAGCAGACCGTGCGCGAGACGCTGCCGGAAGGTTTCCAGCGTTCCGAATTTCTGCTGGAGCACGGCGCCATCGACATGATCTGCGATCGTCGTGAACTGCGCGATCGGATTGCGGATCTCCTCGCGATCCTGACGCGTCGCCCGAAGGCGGCGTAACCGCGACCGGGCGGTCGTCTTGCGGCCGGGCGCTGCAAACAGTACCATATTGGTACCCATTTGCAGTCGAACACACGCATGATCCGCGTCAGCCGTCTTGCCGACTATGCCTCCGTGGTGATGGCCTGCCTCGCACGCCATCCGGGCGAGGTGCTGCCGGCGGCACAGGTCGGCGAGGAAACGCATCTGGAATCGCCGACCGTCAGCAAGTTGCTGAAGCAGCTTGCGCGCGCAGGGCTGGTTGAATCATTCCGTGGCGCGGCCGGGGGCTATCGCCTCGCCAGGCCCGCGCAGAACATTTCGCTGGCGGAAATCGTGGAAGCACTGGACGGGCCGATCGGCTTGACCGCGTGCAGCGTCGGCCACGCCGGTTGCGAGCGCCAGTCGTACTGCTCCGTGGCGCGCGACTGGCAGGGCGTCGGTGTCGCGATCAACAACGCCTTGCGCGGCGTCAGTCTGGCCGACATGTTGCGGCGTCAGCCGGGGCGTGCGCACGGCGCGAGGATGTAGGGAGAAACGCATGGCAACCCAACCGGGCGAAGTCCAGGCCGCGTTGTCGCGCCGTTACGGCGCCGGCTTCGTCACCGATATCGAATCGCACAGCCTGCCGCCAGGCCTGGATGAGGAGACTATCCGCGCGCTTTCCGCGATCAAGGAAGAGCCGGGGTGGATGACGGAGTGGCGGCTGGCGGCGTATCGCCGCTGGCTGAAGATGACGCCGCCGAACTGGGCGCATGTGAAACTCGGTCCCATCGACTTCCAGGCGATCAGCTATTACTCGGCCCCGAAGAACAAACCGAAGTCGCTGGACGAGGTCGATCCCAAGCTGCTGGAAACCTACGACAAGCTGGGCGTACCGCTGCACGAGCGCGCCAAGCTGGCGGGCGTGGCGGTGGATGCGGTGTTCGATTCGGTGTCGGTCGCCAACACCGCCCGCGAACAGCTTGCCAAGGTCGGCGTGATCTTCTGCTCGATGAGCGAGGCGATCCGCGAACACGGCGACCTGGTGCGCCAGTATCTCGGCACCGTGGTGCCGCAGGGCGACAATTTCTTCGCGGCGCTGAACTCGGCAGTGTTCTCCGACGGCTCGTTCGTGTTCATCCCGAAGGGTGTGCGCTGTCCGATGGAGCTGAGCACGTACTTTAGGATCAACGCCGGCCACACCGGGCAGTTCGAACGCACGCTGATCATCGCCGAGGAAGGCGCGACGGTTTCGTACCTCGAAGGCTGCACCGCGCCTATGCGCGACGAGAACCAGTTGCACGCGGCGGTGGTGGAGCTGGTGGCGCTGGAAAAGGCCAACATCAAGTATTCGACGGTCCAGAACTGGTACCCGGGCGACGAGAACGGCAAGGGTGGCATCTACAACTTCGTGACCAAGCGCGGCGAATGCCGTGGCGACGATTCGAGGATCACCTGGACGCAAGTCGAGACCGGTTCGGCGATCACCTGGAAGTACCCGAGCTGCGTGTTGCGCGGTGACCGTTCGGTCGGAGAGTTCCATTCGGTCGCGCTGACCAACAATTTCCAGCAGGCCGACACCGGCACCAAGATGATCCATATCGGCCGTGATACCAAATCCAAGATCGTATCCAAGGGCATCAGCGCCGGCCGCAGCCAGAACAGCTATCGGGGCCTCGTGAAGGTGGAGAAGGGCGCGGTGAACGCGCGCAACCACACCCGCTGCGATTCGATCCTGATCGGCAAGAAGTGCGGTTCGCACACCTTCCCGTACATGGAAGTGAAGAACCCCACCGCGATCGTCGAGCACGAGGCGACCACCTCCAAGATTTCCGACGACCAGTTGTTCTACTGCCGCAGCCGCGGCATCGGCGAGGAAGACGCGGTCTCGATGATCGTCGACGGCTTCTGCAAACAGGTGTTCCGCGAACTGCCGATGGAGTTCGCGGTGGAAGCCAAGAAGCTGCTGGAAGTCTCTCTCGAAGGCGCAATTGGGTGAGATGACCATAAGTAGGGCGGGTTAGCCGCGCGGCGGCGTAACCCGCCATCACGGTTCCGGCGGGTTACGCGCTTGCAGCGTTAACCCGCCCTACAAGAGCGAAGTGCATGCTTAAAATCGAAAACCTCCACGTCCGCATCGCCGGCAGGGAAATCCTGAAGGGCCTTTCGCTGGAAGCCAAGCCCGGTGAAGTGCACGCGATCATGGGCCCCAATGGCGCGGGCAAATCCACACTCGGCAACGTGATCGCGGGCCGCTCCGGCTACGAAGTGACCAAAGGCTCGGTCACGTTCGATGGCGACGACTTGCTGGCGATGGAGCCGGAAGCGCGCGCCGCGGCGGGCGTGTTCCTCGCGTTCCAGTACCCCGTGGAAATCCCCGGCGTCAACAACACCTATTTCCTGCGTGCGGCGTTGAATGCCCAGCGCAAGGCGCGTGGCGACACCGAACTCGATTCCATGCAGTTCCTGAAACTGGTGCGCGAGCGCGTCAAGGAAATGGGCATGACGCCCGAGCTTTTGAACCGCGCGGTCAACGAAGGCTTTTCCGGCGGCGAGAAGAAGCGCAACGAGGTGTTCCAGATGGCGGTCCTGGAGCCGCGACTCGCGATCCTCGACGAAACCGACTCCGGCCTCGACATCGATGCCCTCAAGCAGGTGGCCGAAGGCGTGAACCGCCTGCGCTCGCCGGAACGCGGTTTCCTCGTGATCACGCACTACCAGCGCCTGCTGGATTACATCGTGCCGGACTTCGTGCACGTGCTGGCCGACGGCCGCATCGTCGAAAGCGGCGACGCGAAACTGGCGCGCGAACTGGAAGCCCACGGCTACGCATGGGTGCGCGATCGCACGCCGACGGAAGCGCACGCGTGAACTCGGTGGCAACGCCATTCGTCGAATCCATGCAGGCGGCGGCCGTCTCGGGGCTGCCCGGCAGTGGAATTGCCTGGCTGGACGACACGCGCCGCGACGCGCTGCGCGCATTCGCCGCACACGGCCTGCCCGACACGCGCAACGAGTTGTGGAAATACACCGCGCTGCGTGCGCTGCAGCAGCGTGCCTACGCACCACGTGACGCAGGCGCCGCAAGCCGTCCCGTCGCGGATGACCTGTTGCGGTTGGACGGTTGCGAGGGTCCGCGCGCCGTGTTCGTGAATGGCGCCTTTCGTGCCGATTTGTCGCGGCTGGACGACCTGCCGGGCGGCATTGTCCTGCAGCCGTTGTCGGAGGTCCTGCGGCATCAACCCGAACCGCTGCGCTTTCTGCTGGCTGCGCGCGCAGGCGACGAGGATGGCTTGACGCTGCTGAATCGCGCGCTGGCCGCGGACGGCGTGATCGTGCGGGTGGCCGATGGCGTGCGCGCTTCCAATCCGTTGCACGTCGTGTATGTCGGCACGAGCGCCGGCAGCGCAGTTGCCTGGCACCTGCGCGACTTGATGGAACTGGGCGAAGGCGCATCGCTTGCAGTGATCGAGCACCACGTCGGCGATGACACGTCGGGGCACTTCGCGAACCTGGCTCGCACCATCACGCTGCACGCGCGCGCGCGGCTCGACTGGACGATCGTCCAGCGTGCATCACAGGATGCGACGCTGCTTCGGCGCACCGACTGCGTGCTGCACGAGGATGCGGAACTCGATTTCCATGCGCTGGAACTCGGCGGCAAGCTTGCGCGTCACGAATTGCGCGTGGATCTTGCCGGCGACCGGGCGCGGTTCGCCAGCCGCGGCGCGTTCGTGTTGGGCGGCCGCCAGCACAGCGACACCGAAGTGCTGGTGACCCATCGCGCCCGCGACACCGTGAGCGATTCGCTGTGGCGTGGCGTGGCCGGTGACCGCGCGCGCGGCGTGGTCCACGGACGCATCCTGGTCCAGCCTGGAGCCGACGGTTCGGACGGATGTTTCTACAACAAGAACCTGCTGCTTTCGCCGACGGCCGAAATCGATACCCGTCCGGCGCTGGAGATCTACGCCGACGAGGTCAAGGCCAACCATGGCGCGACAGTCGGGCAGCTCGACGACAACGTGTTGTTCTACCTGCGTTCGCGCGGGATTCCGCTGGACACGGCGCGGCGCATGCTGGTGCGCGCGTTTTGCGCGGTGACGCTCGACGGCATCCAGCCAGCGGGCTTGCGTGAATTCTGCGAAACGTTGCTGGCCGAGCAATTGCCGGAGGCCGAAGCGTGAGTGCGACCGCGAAATCGACGATCGGCGTGGCACCGGTCGACTGGACACGGGTACGTGCGGATTTCCCGATCCTGCAGCGCAAGGTGCACGGCAAACCACTGGTCTACCTCGACAGCGCCAATACCTCGCAGAAGCCCCGACAGGTGATCGAGGCGGTGGATGGGTTCTACCGCGAGCACAACGCCAACGTGTCGCGCGCGGTGCACCAATTGGGCGAAGAGGCGACCGCGTTGTACGAGGGCGCGCGCGACAAGCTCGCGTCGTTCCTCGGTGCCAACCACCGTGACGAGGTCGTGCTGACATCGGGCACCACGATGGCCACCAACCTCGTGGCCTACAGTTTCCTGTTGCCGCTCCTGAAACCCGGCGATGCGGTGCTGGTCACGGCGATGGAGCACCACGCCGACATCGTGCCGTGGCAACTGGTGTGCAAACTCACGGGTGCACATCTGAAAGTCGCGCCGATCAATGCATCGGGCGAACTGATCGTCGACAAATTCATCGAAGCGCTGACGCCCGAGGTGAAGTTCGCCGGCGTCGTGCATGTGTCCAACGTGCTGGGCACCGTCAACCCGGTGAAGGAACTGGCACGCGAATGCCGCAAGCGTGGCATTCCGCTGCTGGTGGATGGCTCGCAGGCTGCCCCGCACCTGCCGCTGGACGTGAAGTCGATCGGCTGCGACTTCTATTGCCTCACCGGGCACAAGATGTGCGGTCCGACCGGCACCGGCGCGTTGTGGGCACGGCGCGAATGGCTGGAGGCGATGCCACCGTTCTTCGGCGGCGGCGAAATGATCCGCACCGTTTCGTTCGATGGCACCACTTTCGCCGATTCGCCGCACAAGTTCGAAGCCGGCACGCCGAACACGGCAGGTTTCGCCGGACTCGCCGCCGCGATCGATTATCTTCAAGCGATCGGCATGGCCAACGTCGCTGCACGCGAACACGAATTGCTGGAATACGCGACGCCGCGTCTTGAAGCGATTCCGGGCATGCGCATCTTCGGCAATGCGCCAGGCAAGGCCGCGGTGATTTCGTTCCTGATCGAGGGCGTACATGCTCACGACCTGGCGACACTGCTCGATCAGGAAGGCGTGGCCGTGCGTTCCGGTCATCACTGTGCACATCCGCTGATGCAGTTCTACGGCGTCGCCGCGACCTGCCGCGCGTCATTGGCTTTCTGGAACACGGAAACCGAGATCGATGCCTTCGTGGATGCGATCCGCCGGGTGCGGAAGCTGCTTTTGTGAGAAATCAGGGCAGCGGTGCCCGTTCTGGAGTGGCAGGTCGCGGTGCGTGATTCTCTGCCGTTTGGCAGGACGAATCAGCGATCAGGGACGATCGCACAATCAAAAAGGGGATCGGGCATGGAGAGTCGGGAGGCGAGTTTGCGTTTTCGTCCGGCGGAAGCGCGCGATATCCCGGCCGTGGTGGCGCTGACCGAGTCGGCCTATCGCGGTGACGCCAGCCGCGTCGGCTGGACCACCGAGGCCGACCTTCTGGACGGGCAGCGTACCGACGCCCGGGAAGTCGCGGCGCTCATCGCGAACCCGCACGTCGTGGTGCTGCTGGCCGAACGCGACGGGCATTTGTTGGCGAGTTGCGTGGTGGAACGGCTGTCCGATGAACATGCCGGCGATGGCTATTTCGGAATGTTCTCGGTGCGGCCGGAGGCGCAGGGCAACGGTACCGGTCGCGCGTTGCTGGCCGAAGCCGAGCGCATCGCGCGCGACGAATGGCATGCGCGCACGATGCGCATGACAGTCATTGACGTGCGTGCGGAGTTGATCGCCTGGTACGAACGCCGTGGCTACCGCCGTACCGGCGAATATCGGGCGTTTCCGTACGGCGATCCGCGCTTCGGCATTCCGAAGCGGGATGATTTGCGCTTCGAATGGCTGGTCAAGGATTTGTAGGTTGGCGGTGGTATGTGGAGATGTCCCCGCCTGGTTCCGCACGGCCCCGGATGAGCGGCGATCCTGGCTGTCTGGTCCTGGGTAGGACGAGTGGCAACCCGCCTTCCGCGTCTGGCTGGTGGGATGCGCTGCGCTACTCCCGCCCTACGTGTGTTTTTGCGCCGCGGAGAAACGGCATGTCGGATGAATGGGTGAGGGTTTGTACGCGCGACGAGCTGCTGCCGGGCGAATTCAAGGTCGTCTGGGATGGCGACACCGCGATCGCGGTGTACAACCTCGAGGGTGATCTGTACGCGGTCGAGGACACCTGCACCCATGACGGTGGTGAGCTGGCCGGCGGCGAAGTGTGCGGCTTCGAGGTGGAATGTCCGCGCCACGGTGCACGTTTCGACGTGCGTACCGGCGAGGTGAAGGAAGCCCCGGCGACCGAACCGATCGCGACCTTTCCGGTGCGCGTCGAGGATGGCGTGATCTTTACCCGAGACGATCGGTCATAGACGGGCGGTCTCTGGGCAGCTGTCGTGGAATGTGGCCGAAGCGCCCCAAAAGCATCGGCCGAGGTCGATCGCAATCAAGATGTCGGAAACCGCACCTCGACGCGCAGCCCGTGCGGCTCGGCATGATTCGAGAAGACAAGGTCCGCGCCATGCCGTTCGGCGATTTCGCGCACGATGGCCAATCCCAGGCCGGTGCCTTCGTGGTTGTTGCCGACCGCGCGGAAGAAACGTTCGCCAAGGCGCGGCATCAGTTCCGGTGCGACGCCGGGGCCGTTGTCCTGCACGCTCAGCACGCTGCTGCCGTCTTCGTCGGCTTGCACGCCGACGGTAATGACGGCGTTGCCGCGGCTGCCGTAACGCGAGGCGTTGTCGATCAAGTTGCCGAGCATTTCGCGCAGCAGCACGGCGTCGCCGATCACGATCACGCCGTGCTCGGAGCCGCGATAACCGAGGTCGATGCCGTGCGCGATCGCGTCGGGCACGCGCGCCGACACTTCATCGCGCACCACTTCGGCGAGATCCACCGGCGCCGCCGCGCCCAGTGACTCGTCGGGCGCCTGCGCACGCGCCAATGCCAGCAACTGGCCGGCCGCACGCGCGGTGCCGGCCGAAAGCCGTTCCACGTGCACCAGCGCTTCGCGGATCGTGTCGGGGCGCGGATCGGCCAGCGCGCGTTCGGCCTGCAGGCGCAGCCCCGCGAGCGGGGTGCGCAACTGGTGCGCGGCATCGGCGATGAAACGCTGTTGTTGGCGCAACATGCGATCGAGTCGCGACAGCAGCGCGTCGATGGTCGCGACCAGTGGCTGCACTTCCAGCGGTGCATCGATGGTGCGCAGCGGCGACAGGTCGCCCGCTTCGCGCATCCGGATTTCATGCGCCAGTGGTTCCAGCACGCGCAGGCCTCGGTTGATGCCCAGCCATACCAGGGCCATCGCGACGCAGATCAGCAGCAGTTCGATCGGCACGGTGGAAATCAGGAGTTCGCGCGCCAGGGCCTGTCGTTTGCGCACCGTCTCGGCGGTGGAAATCACCAGGATGTCGCCGGGGTCGGCCTTGTTGGCGATGAACACCGATACCATCCGCATCGCCTGGTCGTGGTCGCTGAAATTCGTGAACACCGCCGGGCTTTGCGAGGGCGCCCGACCCGGACGCGGCTGCGGCAGGTCCTGGTCGCCGGCCAGCACCCCGTAACGCAGGCTGCGCACCGCGAATTCGTTGCGGTCCTTCACCGAGAATTGCAGCAGGATGCGCGCCTGCTCGCTCAGTTCATTGCGGCCGGCGTCGCTGTTGACCAGGTCGCCAATCGCGTTGGCGCTGTCCAGCAGCCAGCGATCGTAGACCTTGTTCGCGTAGTGCAGGCCGATCACGTAGTTGATGATGCCGCCGCACACCAGCACCGCCAGCAGCGGCATCGACACGAACAGCAGCAGGCGGCGTCGCAGGCTGGGGTTACGGACCATCGTCGGCCTCGAGCAGATACCCGAGTCCGCGCACGGTGCGCAGGTTCACGCCGCTGCCTTCCAGTTTGCGACGCAGGCGATGGACGGCGATATCGAGTCCGTTGTCGGTGAGTGCGTCGTTCCACGTGCACAAGGCTTCGATCACGTGATCGCGCGGGGTGACGCGGTTGTTTCGCGAGGCCAGCACTTCCAGCAGCGCGAATTCGCGCGCGGTCAGGTCGAGCGCGTGGTCGTCCAGGAGTACGCGCCGGCCGGCGAGGTCGATCGACAGCTTGCCGAGTTGCATGATCGGCACGCCGCTGTTGCTCTGGCGGCGCAACAACGCGCGCACCCGCGCGTCGAATTCGGCGAGGCTGAAGGGCTTGACCAGGTAATCGTCGGCGCCAAGGTCGAGCGTGCGGATGCGAAGGTCCAGTTCCTCGCGCGCGGTGATCACCAACACCGGGATGCCGTCGTGGGCGGCGCGCAGCCGGCGCAATACCTCGGTGCCGTCTTCGCCGGGCAGGCCGAGGTCCAGCACCACCAGGGCGAAGGCGTGTTCCTGCAGGGCAGAGATCGCGGCCTTGCCGTTGGCAAGGTGATCGACCGCGTGGCCGGCGCGTTCCAGCGATCCGCAAACGGCGTCGGCGATTGCCGCATCGTCCTCGACCACCAGCATGCGCATGTCGACGCCCCAATCGAAGTGGAGAGAATATCAAGCGTACAGCTTGACGAGCACGATTTCGCCAGCGCCCTCGATCCGGACCGGTGTCATCGTACCGCCCGGTGAGACCAGCGTTGCGTCACCGGGGTTCAATGCCGGTTGCGTGTCCGGGCCTGCATGGATTTCGGCGCGGCCGGAATCCAGATAAACCAGCCAGCGCACGCGCATTTCCACCGGAAGCACCATCGCATCGATCAGGGTGCGTGGCAGCACTTCGCCGGTCGCGTTGCCCCGCAACATCAGGTTGAAATCGCGGGTGGGGCCTTCCGGCAGCACGCCGATGGGCGCGGGCGCGCCATCGAACTGCATGGCCTTGAACCGCGAGCCGGCGAGTTCGTGGCCGTCCGGAAAACGCAGTGTCATCGGCGCGTCCAGCGGAACCAGCGTGCGCCGCGTGCCGGGCAACTCGGAAAACGGGCCGTCCTGCGCGACCTTGGCGATGCTGATGCGCACCGTCCAGTTCGTGTCGTCAGGTTCGCGCAGGATTACCGTGGTGCTGCCGGCGCCGTTGGCCCAGGGTTCTTCGCGCTGGGCGCTGCGCGGAATGGCTTGCAGGCGTGGCATAGCGTGATGATGGTGATGGGCGACCGCCATCAGCTGATCAGCTTGCGCAGCGCATCCAGGCCGAGGCGCAGGCTTTCGTCCCATGCGTAGCCGATAATCGGTTGGCCGGTGTGTGCGTCGCGGAATACCTCTTCCTGACCGGGTGCGAGCAAATGCCGGTAGTCCACCGTCAATTCCTCGCCGGCATCCAGATCGCGCGCGGCGAAGATGAAGCCCAGCAGCCACAAGCCGGTGGGTTCGAAGCCGTGGTTCACGAAACACTCGTCCGGCCAGTCCGGTGAAAGCGTGTAGCGGTCCTCGAACCAGCGCACCGAGGTATGCAGCAGTTTTGCACGCTCCGGGTCGGAAAGGATCTCCGCGAACGACCATGTCTGGTCGATGCGATCCGGAGCCACGGCGATCCGGCCGCGTGGCAGCGCCTGTTCCAGGAACACGCCCTTGCCGGCGCCGGGAATGGTGGACGGACCGATGCGGTAGCGGGGCAGGATCATGGAACGGGACTCGGCGAAGATAGCGCGCGAGTGTAATGCGTGTCGCCGCCACCGACACACGTCGGTGGTGCGGGTATGACGCCCGCACCATCGGCTCCCCATCAATGCTTGCCCGAACGCTTCGCGTGCTTCGGCTTCGGCGCGGCCGCGGGTGCGAAGCTGCCACTCAGGTGGATCTCATCGCGGTTGCGTGCCAGCGTCTTGGTGCCGATGCCCTTGACGTTGCCGAGCTCGTCCACGTTCTTGAAAGCGCCATGGGTCTTGCGATACGCCACGATGGCCTCGGCCTTGCTGATCCCGACGCCGTCGAGCGAGGTGGCGATGGTTTGCGCATCGGCTGTGTTGATGTTGACCGGCGTGGCGGCAAAAGCCGGCAGCGCCATGGCGAGGCTGAGCGCGAGGGCGCAAAGTGTCTTCTTGAACATGGTTTGCTCTCCGATGATCGCCGCGGCTGCGGCGTGTGGGAACAGCTTGCCGCGCGCGGTGGTTTGCCACAGCCGGCGCGTTCGCCGCCATCGCGTCGGTCACTGCAGCGGTCGCGTGTCGGAATTGTCCGACCATGCCGCTGCTACACTGGCGCACTGTTTCATCCAGGAGTGTGTCCGATGGATGCCGGCAAGGCCCGATCCTTCATCGGCACGTTGTGGGACCACGAAGTGGTCCCGCAGCTTGTCGAGTACATCAAGATTCCCAACAAGTCGCCCATGTTCGACAAGGAATGGGCCGCGCACGGGTACATGGACGCGGCGGTCGCGCTGATGGAGAAGTGGGCGCGCGCGAAACTGGAGTCGCTGCCGGGGTCGACGCTGGAAGTGGTGCGTCTTCCGAACCGCACGCCGCTGATCTTCATCGACGTGCCTGCGTACGGAAACGTGGCGCGCGCCGACGACTGCGTGCTGCTGTACGGCCATCTCGACAAGCAACCGGAAATGACCGGCTGGAGCGAGGGCCTCGGTCCGTGGACGCCGGTGCTGAAAGGCGACCGCCTGTACGGCCGCGGCGGTGCCGACGACGGTTACGCGATCTTCGGCTCGCTGTCGGCGCTGCTCGCGCTGCACGAGCAGGGCGTGCCGCACGCGCGTTGCGTGGTGATGATCGAAGCCTGCGAGGAATCAGGCAGCTACGACCTGCCGCACTACGTCGATCACCTGTTGCCGCGCATCGGCCAGCCGTCGCTGGTGGTGTGCCTCGATTCCGGCTGCGCCAATTACGACCAGTTGTGGCTGACCACGTCGCTGCGCGGCATGACCGGTGGCGAGCTGACCGTCGAAGTCCTCACCGAAGGCGTGCACTCGGGCGATGCTTCGGGCGTGGTGCCCGACACCTTCCGGATCGTTCGACGTCTGTTGTCCCGCCTCGAGAATCCGGACACGGGCGAGATCGTGCCGGAGGAACTGTACGTCGAGGTTCCCGCCGAACGCATCGAACAGGCCAAACAGTGCGCCGACATCCTGGGCGACGCGGTGTTTTCCAAGTTCCCGTGGACCGACGGCACGCGGCCGGTGAGCAGTGATCGCGTCGAGTTGATCCTGAATCGCACCTGGCGACCGCAACTGGCGGTCACCGGCGCGGGCGGCCTGCCGCCGCTGGAGAACGCCGGCAATGTGTTGCGTCCGGGCACGTCCCTTAAATTGAGCCTGCGCGTACCGCCGACCGCGAATGGCAGCAGGGCCGGCGAGTTCGTCAAGAAGTTGCTGGAGGCCGATCCGCCGTACGGCGCGAAAGTCACCTTCAAGCTGGAGAAGGACGGCAGCGGCTGGAACGCGCCGCAGCTTTCCGAATGGTTGGACCGCGCGGTGACGCAGGCCTCGCAGGACGCGTTCGGCGCGCCCGTGGCGTGCATGGGCGAGGGCGGCAGCATTCCGTTCATGGGCATGCTGGGCGAGAAATTCCCGAAGGCGCAGTTTCTCATTACCGGCGTGCTGGGTCCGCATTCCAACGCGCACGGGCCGAACGAATTCCTGCACATCCCCACCGGCAAGAAGGTGTCGCAGGTGGTGGCGGGCGTGGTCGCGGCGCACGCGGGCGCGAGCGCGAAAGGCTTGACCTGAATCGGGTGCAGGTCCGCGCAGCCACGCCGGCCGATGCGGAAGCGCTGGCCTCGTTGTCGGGCCAGCTCGGTTATCCCGCGGACGTCCCGACGATCCTGCGCCGTCTGGCGCAGGTCGAACACGGCGTGGTGCTGGTCGCGCTGGACGCGAAGGGCGCGGTGTGCGCGGTGGCGCATGCCGAACCCCGGCACCTGCTGATCGCCGAGCCCTTCGTCGAACTCGAGGCGCTGGTGGTGGACGAGGCGGTGCGCGGGGCTGGCGCCGGCGCGATGCTGCTCGCCGCGGTCGAGGCGTGGGCGCGCGAACGGGATTTCTCGAGCGTGCGGGTGCGGTCCAACGTGCTGCGCGAGCGCGCGCAGCGTTTTTATCAGCGCAAGGACTATATCGAGAAGAAGCGCCAGGCAGTTTTCCTGAAGCGGCTGCAGGCGACGAACGCGCGGACCTGACGGCGGACGCGTGCGCCGCTACCCTTGACCGCTCGCAAGGATCATCGATGCTCTACGACCTGCCTCCCGTCACCCGCGCGCTGCTGATCGCGAACGTCGCGATTTTCCTGCTGGAACTGGTGCCGTCGCTCCACCCGCTGTTGATCGCCCATGGCGCGCTGTGGCCGGTCGGTCCGTCGCAACTGGCGGCGCTGCCGCAGGGGGGCGCGGTCCACGTCGGGTTCCAGTTCTGGCAAATCATCACCTACGCGTTCCTGCACGGCGGCTGGGGCCACATCTTCTTCAACATGTTCGCGCTGTGGATGTTCGGCGGTCCCATCGAGCACCTGCTGGGCGCGAAGCACTACACGTTCTATTACTTCTTCTGCGCGGTGACCGCGGCGATTGCGCACCTGCTGGTCGCGCGTTTCTTCACCCATGGTTTTTATCCGACCATCGGCGCATCCGGCGCGATCTTCGGATTGCTGGTGGCGTTCGGCGTGATGTATCCGCGCATGAAGATGTTCCTGATCTTCTTCCCGGTGCCGCTGCCGGCGTGGGTGTTCGTGATCGGGTACATCCTGCTGGAACTGTTCTTCGGGGTCAGCGGGTATGAATCCGGGGTCGCCCATTTCGCGCACCTCGGCGGCGCTGTCGGCGGCTTCATCCTGCTGCAGTACTGGCGCGGCAAACTGCCGATCCGGCCGAAGCGCATCCTGACGCGTTGACGAAGGCGCGGATCGCGGACGCGATCAGTCCAGGTCCGCCGTCAGTGCTCTCTGTTGCTCGTCAGTCAGGCGCGCTTCGGCGCGGTAGTTCGCGTGTCCGATGCGGAACATCGCGGTCGCGCCGCGCTTGAAATCGGCAACGGCCGTGGCATCCAGTTCGAAGCGCAGGAAATGCACCGCAGCGGTCTTCTCGTCGTTGCTGCGCGGCAAGTCTTCGTCGGCCGTGGCCTTGCTCGGCGCATGGCCTTCGACAAGCAACTGCACCTCATGCTCGATGTTGCGCAGCCGCAGCAGTTCGCGCTTGCGCACCTCCACGTCGTCGTACTCGATCAGCATCGTGCACTTGAGGTTGCTGCCGTCCGGGATCAGCGGGTTGTAGGAATCCAGCTCCTCGGCGATGCCTTCGGGCTCGAAGATCTTCTCCGCGCGCAACATCTCCTGGATCTGGTACTGGATGGTCAGGCGATCCTCGAACAGCAGCGTGACGTGTTCGCCGACACGCACTTTTCGATCGCGCTTGTGGGTGAGCACGCGCGTGCGAAAGTCCGCGCGCTCACGTGCGTACTGTTCGAGGGATAGGAGGTCGTTGTGCGTAAGTGGCTTCATGATTTCGCGCTTCGGTTCATGCTTCTTTGATCGATTCGATTCTGACTGTGGTTCGGACCCGCGCGACGAAAAGAGATTGACGCGCCCGTTCCCTGTGGCTCGCCCTTCGGCCATCGGCTGCGCCGATGTTCGCTCCGGCGTCCGCCTTCGCAGTCGGGTTCCGCATCCGATGAGGCCGGATTCAGCCCCGGAATGACCAAGGAGCTTTACGCTCCCGAGTCCGGAGTCCCGCTAGATGCCGTAAGCCTTGCGCAGCAACGACACGGGGTGCTGCTGCGGCGGCTGGTCGTTCAACCCGTGCGCGAGGTGCGCACCGGCCATCGGGCAATCGCTGGTGCTGGTCGCGGCGCCGGATTCGGCAATCCGGCGTTCGACCGGCTTCGCGATCTTGCGGGACAACGCGTAAGTTTGCGTCTTGACCCCGTAGGTGCCGTCGTGGCCCGAGCAACGCTCGATCGTGACGACTTCGGTGCCGGGCACCAGCGACAGGATGTCGCGCGTCTTCGGGCCGATCTTCTGCACCCGCTGGTGGCAGGCGACGTGCCAGGCGAGCTTGCCGAGCGACTGCTTGAACTCGGTCTTCAGCAGTCCCGCCGCGTGGCGTTCGGCCAGGTATTCGAAAGGATCGAAAAACGCGCGTTGCACCAGCCCGACATCCTCGTCGTCCGGAAACATCAGCGGCAATTCCTGCTTGAACATCAGCACGCAGGACGGGATCGCGGCGGTGAGATCGAAACCATCGCGCACGGCTTGCGCGAGCACCGGGATGTTTGCGTTCTTGTACTTCGTGACCGAGGCCAGGTCGCCGAGTTCCAGCTTCGGCATGCCGCAGCAGACTTCCTTCGACACCAGCTTCACCGGGATGCCGTTGTGCGCGAGCACCGCGGCCAGGTCTTCGACGACTTGCGGGAGCACGCTGTCGCAATAGCAGGTCGCGAAGATCGCGACCCTGCCGCGGGTGCGTCCGGCCGGCGTCACGCTGCCCGTGGCATCCAGCTTGCGCAACCTTTTGCGCGCACGCGGATGCTTGTATTCCGGCACCTCGGCGTCGGGGTGCACGTGCAGGGTTTTGTCCAGCAGCTTGCGCGCGGGCTTGCTGCGGTTCAGCGCATTGACGGTTTCCGCGATCACCGGGCGTGCGGCGATCCGGCCGACGGTGGTGGTGTCCGAGAGAAAGCGATTGCCGAGCGAGGTGCCCGTACGTTCGAACTCGAACGCCTTGGCGCGCAGCATCAGGTGCGGAAAATCCACGTTCCAGGGATGCGGCGGTACGTACGGGCACTTGGTCTGGTAGCACAGGTCGCACAGATAGCACTGTTCGACGACCTTGCCGTAATCGGCTTTGTCGACGCCGTCGATCTCCATCGTCTGCGATTCGTCGATCAGGTCGAACAGGGTGGGAAAGGCGTGGCACAGGCTGACGCAGCGGCGGCAGCCGTGGCAGATGTTGAAGATGCGCTCCATCTCCTTTTCGAGCGCGGCCTGGTCGAAGAATTCGAGGCCATCCTGGCCCAGCGGATGACGGGTCGGAGCTTCCAGATTGCCTTCGCGGTTGCCGCTCACGTCATTGCCCATTCGCTGGTTCCTCGCGCGTTGCGACGGCTTGCTGCGGAATGGCAGGAATCTCCATCGTCATCCGAATCCAGCGCCGCAATGCTCCGTGTTGGACTTCGCTTGCGCTCAGCCCAACCTGCACCTTTGGGGGAAGTCACCCGGCCGTAGGTTGGGCTGAATCCGCGCCCTTTGCGGATGAAGCCCCACGTGGTGGCTCGGTATGGTTGGGCTTCGCGAAAAAGCCGCTCAGCCCAACCTGTCGGCAAGCACTCCGCACCTTTGCGCGACGCATTACCCCCAAGTCGCATCAACCCAATTCGTTGAGTGCCTTGGTGAAGCGGTTCGCGTGTGAACGTTCGGCCTTCGCCAGCGTCTCGAACCAGTCGGCGATTTCCTCGAAGCCTTCGTCGCGCGCGGACTTGGCCATGCCCGGATACATGTCGGTGTATTCGTGGGTTTCGCCTGCGATCGCGCTCTTGAGGTTTGCGTGGGTTTCGCCGAACGGCAGGCCGGTCGCGGGGTCGCCGACGTTTTCGAGATATTCGAGGTGACCGTGCGCGTGGCCGGTTTCGCCTTCCGCAGTGGAACGGAACACGGCGGACACGTCGTTGTAACCCTCGACGTCGGCCTTGGAGGCGAAGTACAGATAACGGCGGTTGGCCATCGATTCACCGGCGAAGGCGTCTTTCAGATTCTGCTCGGTCTTGGAGCCTTTCAGGTTTGCCATCTTCTTTACCTCTCGGGTGTGAGCTTGCGCGGCCTGGTGCCGGTCCGGTAACCGTAGCGCGGTCGGAGTGTGAAATGAAATTGATTGATTCGATCGTCACAATAGGCAACGGCTATGGTGGACGCGTCACCTGCAGGCGGAGCGGCCGTCGCGGAAAGTCAAGGCGAGGATGGGTGCTTACGCGATGCCGGTGGATTGCGTGCCCGGCCGACGAGGGGCGCCGGGAGCGCGCCCGAACGCCGCAGGCCTAACGATGAGCGCCAAGGATTGCGCGAATAGCGGCCGGCCAAGGATGGCCGGGCTGGCGCCCGACGCCACGGATGGCTGCTTGCCGAAAGCGCCGGCGGTCGCAGCAAAGCGGCGATCACGGATGAACACAAATTACCTATGCAGGTCGCCCGCCGCTTCCGGCTGGTAATGGATCGCGGTCACCTTCAGCCGGTGCGTCTTGCCGGCCTGCCCCGGCCAGTCGATGCTCTGGCCCACGCGCAAGCCGAGCAGCGCACTGCCGACCGGCGCCAGCACGGAAATCTTGCCGGAATCAGCGTCGGCATCCTTGGGATACACCAGCGTCAGCGTGTGGTGCTTGCCGTTGGATTCGTCCACGCAATCGGCCGACGAATTCATGCTGACCACATCGTGCGGCATCGTCGCGGGCTCGACGATGTCGGCGCGGTCGAATTCATCGCGCAGACGTGCCGCCACGGGCGAGTCACGCAATGCCGGCGCGTCGAGCAGTCTCTCGATGCGCTCCACGTCCAGCCGGGAAAGGGTGATCGACGTTTTCTTTTCCATGTCAGTTTTTCGCGTGGGTTCTTTCAGCAACATACCGACGGCGCGGCGGTTTCTCAATGGGGCGGGTTTCGGCGGCGGGCAGGGTGGCGGGATCGAACAGGGCAGGCGGAAGCTGCTTGAAAACCGTGGAAAGCGCCAGCAGGAATCCGTGCATGGCCGAACTCTTGCGCCAGAACATCGCGATCCGGCGGCTGGGGGCGTGGCCACGAAATGGCGTCAGGTGAACATTGGTCGTCTGCGCAATCGGTGGTTGCACCGCCAGCAGCGGCAGCAACGTGACGCCCACGTTGGCCGCCACCATCTGGCGCAGGGTCTCGAGACTGGTCGCGCGGAACCCGTGTTTTTCGTCGGCGCCGGACATCCGGCAGACCTCCAGCGCCTGGTCGCGCAGGCAATGACCGTCTTCCAGCAGCAGCAGGTGTTGGTCTTCCAAATCCGCCAGCTTCAGCAATCGGCGGCCTGCCAACGGGTGCGCATCGGGCGCGGCCAGCAGGAACGGCTCCTCGAACAGGAATTCCGCGTGCAGGGTGTCGTCGTGCACCGGCAACGCGAGGATCGCGGCGTCCAGTTTGCCTTCGCGCAGCCGCTGCACCAGCTCGGGTGTCTTCTCCTCGACCAGCAGCAGTTCCAGCCGTGGGAAACGCTCGCGGATCGCACCCATCACGTGCGGCAGCAGGTACGGTCCCAGCGTGGGGAAGATGCCCAGCGTGAGCGTGCCGGCTTCCGGGTCGCGGTCGCGGTGCGCAATGCGCTTGATCTGCTCGATTTCATTCAGCACTTCGCGCGCCCGCGCGACGATCTGCTGACCGGCTTCGGTGAGCAACACCTTGCGCGGCGTGCGTTCGACCAGCGTCACGCCCAATTCCTCTTCCAGCTTCTTGATCTGGGTGGAAAGGGTCGGCTGGCTCACGAAGCTGGCTTCGGCGGCGCGTCCGAAATGCTTGTGATCGGCAAGGGCGACCAGATAGTGCAAATCGCGCAAATTCATGGTGTTCGGCTTGATCCGGTGTCGTCAAGCAATATATATGGACTATCAATGCAATTGCAACAATCGATTTGATTTATGGATGGCCAGCACCTATCTTGGACGTTGAACGGCGGCGGACGCCGTCTGTCAAACCCGCTCAAGCACAAGGAGATTTGCATGCTTACCGTCGGCAACAACTTCCCCCATTTCAACCTCAAGGCCACCGTGTCCATCGAGAGCCTCGACAAGGCTTTCACCGAGATCGACAACAATACTTACAAGGGCAAATGGACTTGCGTATTCTTCTACCCGAAGGACTTCACCTTCGTGTGCCCGACCGAGATCAAGGGCTTCGCCGATCTCGACGCGCAGTTCAAGGACCGCGACTGCCAGATCCTCGCCGCCAGCACCGACTCCGAGTTCGTGCACATGGCATGGCGCAAGGACCACAAGGACCTTCGCGACCTGCCGTTCCCGATGCTGGCCGACATCAACAAGGACCTGACCCGTGCGCTCGGCATCCTGGATGACGAGGGCGTGGCCAAGCGCGCCGCGTTCCTGGTCGACCCCGAAGGCGTGATCCGCTTCGTCTACGTCACCGAAGGTTCGGTCGGCCGCAATCCGTCGGAAGTGCTGCGCGTGCTCGACGCACTGCAGACCGACGAACTTTGCCCGTGCAACTGGAACAAGGGCGAAGAAACCCTGAAGGCAGCGTAAGGCGTTCCCGTGCAGCCAGCGCCGATACCCCTCCATCGGCGCGGCGCCAAAGGCGGCGGGAGCAATCCCGCCGCCACTCCATCCGATACCGGAGAACCATCATGAGCCTCGACCGCATCAAGTCCGGCCTGCCCGACTATGCCAAGGACCTTCGCCTCAACCTCGAATCGGTGTTGAGCGAGGGTGGCGCGCCCGGACTTTCACGAAAGCAGATCGCCTTGGTCGCGCTGGCATCCGCCATCGCTTCGCGGCACGCGCCGCTGACCGAGGTAATCGCGCAATTCGCTTCGCAACATGCCGACGAGAAGGAACTCGATGGCGCGCGCACTGCCGCCGCGCTGATGGGCATGACCAACATCTATTACCGCTTCCTGCACCTCGTGGAAAACGACGAGTACGGCACGTTGCGCGCCGGGCTCCGGATGAACGCGATGGCCAACCCCGGCATCGACAAGGTCGATTTCGATCTCGCGTCGGTGGCGGTGTCGGCGATCAACGGCTGCGGCAGTTGCGTGGCCTCGCACGAACGCACCCTGCGCAAGCACGACGTTTCGGCGCAGGCCGTGCAAAGCGCCGCGCGCATCGCGTCGGTGATCCACGCCGTGGCGGTGGTGCTGGAACAACAGGCCGCCGCGAGCGCGGCTTCGGCGCGCGAAGCGGCCTGACAGGAGTTGCAAGCGTCTGTTGGTGCGGGTCATGGATGGTCCGCCGCGAATCAGGCACTCCAGGTGCTTTATTCGACAAACGGACAATCAGCCGTTGCGACGATGCTTGCGGGAGCGACGGGTAGCCTTCGCTCCCGCATCCGACGGCGGGTCAGGCCGGGGCGAAGGTCCGCTGAAACCGATGAACTGCTGGCGCATCGCGGTGATCTGTTCGATCCGGTCGTATACCGCATCGCTGCCGCGCGCGCGGATCACCGCGCCCAGCAGCACGTTGAACAGCGCGCCGAACGCGGTGAAGCTGTGCCACGCTCGTTCCCGCTGGATGGGCAGCATCAACACGTGCGGCGTCAATTGGCGCGCCCAGTAGCACTCCGAATCGGTGAGGATCACGAGCGGAATGCCGCGTGACGCGACTTCTTCGGCGAGGATCCGGAAATGCCGCGAATAGCGGCGCTCGTCGATCAGCACCACGCAGCTTTTTTCGGTCGAGTCGATCAGCACGTCGGTGTAGGCGCCGTCTACGCCCGACGCAAACGTGACGTGCGGGCGGATCTGTTGCAGCAGGGTCGCGAACATTAGCCCCAGGAAACGGCCGAGCTGGAAGCTCGCCACGGAAACCCGGTCGGCGGTGGCCAGCAGGCGCACGATGGCTTTCCATTCCTCGCCGCGCGCCAGCGCATGCGTGGCGGACACCGCTCGGATGTCGGCTTCGAGATTTTCGTCGCGGGCGTCCGGGCCTTCCGCGGGTGCAGGACTGTGGTAATACTTGAGCCAGGTCGTGTCACCGCGCAATTCCTCCTTCATTTCGGCCACGCCCGCGTAGCCGAGCTTGCGCAGGAAACGCCCGACCGTCATCGCGCTGACGCCGACGCGCTGGCCCAGTGACGCCGCGGTTTCGAACGGCAGGCCGCTCAGGTTCTGCACCAGGTAACCCGCGATGCGTTGCTCGGAGGCCGTGAACGTGTGCCAGCGGCTCTTGAGTTTTTTCTTGAGGTCCTGGGTCATCGTGGTGCGATTATCCGGCATCGCGAAGTCGCCGCGTGTCGTCAGGCGGCAGCCTGCAAGCCGCCACCCCAAAGTTCCCCGGGGCACCAGATCATGCCGTGCTCGTAGCGCGCGCTGGGCGAGCAGTCTTCGCACAGGTACAAAGGCCCGTCCAGGTCGACCACCGCGCACTGCTGGCCGAGCACGAACGCCGGTGCCATCGCCAGCGACGAGCCGGACATGTTGCCGACCATCAGGTCGAACCCCATTGCGCGCGCCTGGCTCGCCATCGACAGGGCTTCGGTGAGGCCGCCGCACTTGTCCAGCTTGATGTTGATGGTGTCGACGCGGCCGGCCAGGCCCGCGAGATCGGTATGGTCCTGCGCGCTCTCGTCGGCGGCGATGGGGATGGGCCGCTCCAGGCCGTCCAGCCAGCTTTCGTTGCCGATTGGGAAGGGTTGCTCGATCAGCGAAACTCCGCATTGCTGCAGCGTCGGCAGCAGGCGCGCGAGCGAATCGCGGGTGAGCCCCTGATTGGCATCGACCATGACCCATGCATCCGGCCGTGCCGAGCGCACGGCGCGCACGCGTTCGGCGTTGCGATCGTCGTCGGTCAGCTTGAGCTTCAGTGCGAGTGCGTCGAAAAACGCGCGTGCGTGCGCGGCCATGCGCTCGGGTTCGTCGGCGCCAATCGTGAAGGTGGTGCGCAGTGGGCGCGGCGGATCGACGCCCGCAAGTTGCCAGGCCGGTACGCCGCGGCGTTTTGCTTCCAGATCCCACAGCGCGGCATCCAGCGCGTTGCGGGCGCCGCCGGGCGGCAGGCAGTCCAGCAGCTCGCCGCGGGTGATGCCGTGTTCGATGCGCCCTCGCAGTGCTTCGACCTGCGCCAGCATTTCCGGCGGGTTATCGTGCTTGTAGTAGACGCCTTGCGCTTCGCCGCGGCCGGCGCAGCCGCCTTCACGCAGTGTCACCACCAGCGCGTCGAACCCGGTGAAGGTGTAACCGGTGATGTGGAACGGTGCCTTCATCGGCCGTTTTTCGATGGCCGCGTGCAAGGTCATGGAACGCGCGCTCATGTCGTCTCCTTGTTGTTTGCAAACGAACACTCCATCGGCGGGCGTCAGAAGCGGACGTTGAAGCTGACCAGCCCGAACGCCACGATGAACCACGCCAGGTAAATCATGGCGACCGCCAGCAGGCATTCGCCCGCGCGCACCCAGCGGCTGCGGCGCGGCGCCCGCCACGCCTGCACCGCGTTCGCGATGGCCGCAAGCGCGCCGGTCAAAGCCAGTACCCCCAGCGCGTAAAGCAGGTACATCCAGGCCGCCAAGCCGCCGCGCACCAGCAGCATTTCGTTGGCCGAAACCGCGACCACCAGCAGCAACCAGCCGAACGGGGCGAGGACCGACGCAAGTGCGCCGAGGCGCGACAGCAGGCGCGTCGTCGATGGCGTGCGCGCGAGTGCCAGCGTTCGGCGGTAGTGGCGGCGGATGCACCAGCCACCGAACCACACCAGCAGCGCGATCAGCGCGATCGCGATGGCGGCCGCAAGCGGCGGGCCGAAGGCGCCCATGCCCATGCGGGCCGGCAGGCGCTGGTACACCAGCACCGGAATGTCGCCGGCGGCCCAGTACCGGATGCGGCCATGCGCGTCGGCCACGAAATCCAGCAGCGCCGGGCCGTGGACTTCGCGATAGTGCAGCGGTCCGATCTCGCGCCAATGCAGCGGACTGCCCGCAGCATCGACCAGCGTCGAAACGGTGATCGTCCCGTCCGGTTCCGCCGCAACGTGTGACTGGCTCAGGAGGTACAGGAAGTGCAACGCGCTCTGGTTGCGGCGGCTGGTTTCGTACCAGCCCGCCACGCGAGCGGCGTCGGCCTTGGCGGTGTCCATCAGGGGCGCCGACGGTGGCCGCCATGGGAAATAGCGATCCAGGAACGCGCGGAAGATTTCGTTGCGGACGTCGTTGACGGCGCCGGCTTTCCCGGCACTGTTGAAAGCCATGAAGACCCCGACGTTCGCATCCAGCAGCAGGTGCAGGTCGCTGTGGAAGACGATGGTGTCGCCGCCGTGGCCAATGATGCGCTGGCCGTTGCGGTCTTCCTGATAGAAGCCGAGGTCCATGCCGTTCAGGCCAGGCGCGGCCGTGTACTGCCGGCTGTGCATCAGGGCGGCGGTTCGTGGCTGCAGGATTTGTGCGTCGCCGAAGCGGCCACCTTGCAACTGGGCGATCATGAAGTTCGCCATGTCCAAGGCCGACGCCGTCATCGCGCCGGCGGGCGCCGGGTTCACCAGTTCGAACGGCTTCGGCATGCCGTCCGACGCGGACACGTAGCCTTTCGCCAGCAGCGGTGCCAGGTTGGCCGGCAGCGGCTGCGTGAACGTCGAATGGCGCATGTCCAGAGGCGCGAGGATGTGCTCCCGGATATATGCATCCAGCGGCTGGCCCGACACGCGCTCCACGATGTACCCGGCGAGTCCCGCGCCGTAATTCGAATAGGCGACGATCTTGCCCGGCGGGAAGATGCGCGACGGGATGTGCTGTTTGAGGTAGCGGCCGAGATCGACGCCGGCGGGTGTCGCGGGCAGCAGGTCGCGCGTAGTGTCCTCGAAACCCGCCGTGTGCGTCATCAGGTCGCGCAACGTGATCGGCTTGCCGAAGCGCGGCGGGATCTTGAAATCGAGGTACGCGTTGACGTCGCGGTCGAGGTCGAGCTTGTGCTGCTCGAACAGTTGCATCACCGCGGTCCAGGTGAACAGCTTCGAGACCGATCCGATGCGGAACAGCGTCGTGTCCGGCGAAACCGGCGTGAGGGTCTTCAGGTCGGCGTAGCCGTAGCCGTGCGCGAACAGAACGTTGCCGTCCTTCACCACAACGACCGCGCCGCCAGCGATGTCGCCGCGCGCCAGCATGTACGGCAGCATGCCGTCGAAGAAAGTCGAGAGGTCAGCCACGGTCATCGCGTGCGCCGAAATGGCGGGCTGCGCATTCTTGGCAACTGGCGCTCGCGGCGCGGGCTGCGGCACTTGCGCCAAGGCATTGCCTGCCATGCAGGCGAGCAGAATGGCGAGCAACGATTGCAGCACGCGCGTCATGGCGAAGCTCCAAGCGGAAGGGAGTTCTGGCGCCTCAGTACGCCAACGAGTAGTCCCACGACGAGCCACGCGCATCCGAACAGGAAGGTCGTGCGATCGAACCCGGTGAAGATGAAGCCGACGATCGCGAAGCCGCACAGCGGCATCACGATGTGGCGCAGCGGGCGCATGCGCTGGCCGCGGCGCACCCAGAAATACACCGGCACCGAAAGGTTGAGCAGCAGGAACGAAGTCAGCGCACCGAAATTGACCAGGTGCAGCAACACCACTATCGGTACGCTCAGCGACAGCACCAGCGACAGCGCGGCAACGAACAGGATCGCGTTGGCGGGTGTCTTGAAGCGCGGGTTGACCCACGACAGGAATCCGCCGAACGGCAGGGCCTGGTCGCGTCCCATCGCGAACAGGATGCGCGATATCGCCGACTGTGAAGCCAGCGCACTGGCCACGCCGGTGGCCAGCGCCTTGACCACGATGAACAGCACGAACAACCCCGTGCCACCGACGTCGCGCGCTATCTGGAAGAAGCCAAGGCTGTCGTCGAGGTTGGTGTAGTCCGGATGTGCCAGCGCGGCCAACCAGGTTTGCAGCACGAACAGCGCACCCAGCACCACCAATGTAAGCACCGTGGCCGTGCCGACATCGCGCCGCGGTTCACGCGACTCCTCCGCCAGCGTGCTGATCGCGTCGAAGCCGAGGAAGCTCAGCGCCGCGATGGTGGTGGCCGTCGCGATGAAGCTCCAGCTCAGGTGCCCCGGCTGGTACAGCGGCGCCCAGGAAAAACGGCCGGTACCTTGGCCGAGCACGAATACGAAGCGGATCGCCAGCGCCACGAAAATCGCCAGTGCCAGCAGTTCCAGCGCCAGCAGTACGAAGTGCGCGCGCGACTGCAAGCGCACGCCGAGCACGTTGATCGCGGTGTTGACCGCCAGCAGTCCCACGATCCACACCCAGTGCGGGACGCCCGGCACCAATCCGCCGAGCCAGTTCGACACGAAGATGTAGATCACCGCCGGCACCAGCAGGTAATCGGCGAGGATCATCCAGCCGGCGATGAAGCCGAGGAACGGACTCATGCCGCGCCGCACGTATGCGTACACCGACCCCGCGAACGGGAACTCCGCGCTCAACTGCCTGTAGCTCATCGCGGTGAAGAACATCGCGATCATGCCGACCAGGTACACCAGCGGCACCATGCCCTCGCTGGCGTGCGCCACGAAACCGTACACCGCGACCGGCGCGATCGGCACGATGAATACCATGCCGTACACCAGCAGGTGCCGCAGGCCCAATCTGCGATCGAGCTGCTGGGTGTAACCGGCCGCGTCGAGCTCGGCGCTTGCCTGTTCGGGCGAGGTCTCGCTCACGCATTCAGTAATGCAGGTTGAAATTCACGAGGCCGCAGGCGACGATCGCCCAGATCCCGTAGATCGCGCACAGTCCCAGTAACGCCTCGCCAATGCGCGCCAGCCAGCCTCCCGGTCCACGTGCAATTCGCCAAGCCGCTTCGGCAATGATTGCGATGCCGCCCAGGATCCCCAGCACGCCCAGCATGTAAAGCAGGGTCATCGGCGTGTCGAAATTCGCGTGGAACAGCGATAGCGGTTTCGAGAACCACATCAGCAGGCCCAGCCAGCCGATCACCACACCCAGTTGCAGGATCACGCCGATGCGCGAAGCAATCCAGAGCGAACGCTGGCGTGGCGCGAACTGCAGCTTGCGCCTGAAGCGGCGCCGCGCGACCGCGCCGCTGATCCACACCAGCAGGGTCAGCACGAATACCGCCATCACGATCTGGAACAGCAACATGAAGGTGCCGTGTGCGAGCAGTCCGTGCATGGGCTGGAACAGCATCACCGGTGGGAAATCGTCGGTGACCCACTGGCGGATCGAGCCGTCGTCGTTTGCGACGAAACGCAGTTCCGATTGCCCGTTGACCTCGCGATACGTCAGCGGACCCACTTCGCGCCAGTGCTTGACCGCGCCGCTGGAGTCCTTGAGTGCGCTGACGGTGATGGCGCCGTTCGGCAGCGCGGTTATCTGCGTTTGGCCGAGCAGGTACAGCAACCGCAGCGCGCTGTCCTCGCGCCGGCTGGCCCAGTACCAGCCGGCCACGCGCGCGGCGTCGGTTTTCGCGGTCGTCGCGGTTTTTTCCTGCGGCACCGTGTACGGGAAGTAGCGATCGAGGAAGGCCCGGAACAGGTCGGTCCGCACGGCTTCCGCGGTGCCGTTCGGTGCCTTGCCGGCGCTGTTGAACGACATGAACACGCCCACGTCCTTGTCCATCAGCAGGTGCAGGTCGGAGTGGAACGCAACGGTGTCGCCGCCGTGGCCGATGATCGTCAGGCCATTGCGGTTTTCCTGATAGAAGCCCAGGTCGAAGCCGTTCATTCCCGGCGCCGCGGAATACTGGTGCGAGTGCATCTCCCGCGCGGTCGCGGCCGGCAGGACCGAGGTACCGTCGAACTTCCCGTCCTGCAACTGCGCGATCATGAAGTTCGCCATCTCGGTGGCGGTCGACGTGAACGAACCGGCGGGGTAGGGCTCGATCGGCTCGAACGGCACGATGGGCTTGCCGGTCGCGGTGATGTAGCCGGTCGCCATGTCGCCGCGCAGCGCCTCGGGCAGCGGCTGCACGAAGGTCGAACGCGGCATCGCCAACGGTTTCAGGATGTGATCTTCGACATATTGATCGAACGGCTGCCCGGACACGCGCTGCACGATGTAACCGGCCAGCGTCGCGCCGTAATTCGAATACGCGACGACCTCGCCGGGCGGGAAGATCCGCGGAGGAATGTGTTCGGAGAGGTAACGCTTCAGCGGATACAGATCCTTGGGCGTCGGCACGCCCAGGTCCTTGATGACTTCGGCGAAACCTGCCGTGTGCGTCATCAAGTTGCGCATCGTGATCGGCTTGCCGTATTTGTCCGGAATCTTGAAGTCGAGGTATTTGTTGACGTCGGCGTCTAGACCTATCTTGCCGGCCGCCACCTGCTGCATCACCGCCGTCCAGGTGAACAGCTTGGAGATCGAACCGATCCGGAACAACGTCTTGTCCGCGACCACCGGCGTGCGTTTGGCGACGTCGGCGTAGCCGTAGCCCTGTGCGAAGACCAGCTTGCCATCCTTCACCACCGAGACCACGCCTCCGGCGATGTCGTTGCGTTTCAGCATGTACGGCACCAGACCGTCGAAGAACGTACCAAGGTCCTGCGCGTCCAGTGTCGGCGTCTCACCGGCTGCCGCCGATGCGGGCGCTTCCGACGGCGTCGCCGACGTGGCGGGCTGCGCCACCGATGTTGCGGGCGCCGGTGGCGTGGCGACGGCGGATGGAACCTGCGCAAGGCAGGGGGCGCATACGCCCATGGCCAGCAGCAGCGAGGCGAGGCGCTTCAACATGACGTGTCTCCCGTGGCGTATGGGGCGTGAACCGGATTGTGTTGCTGCAAACGGCCGACATGGCCCTGCAGGCACATCGTGCGCGGCGTGCGATGGCCAGCCATCGCTTCCCGCACGTGCCGCGTCCGTGCTTCAGAAATTCCTGCTGACCGAAATACCGAACATGCGCGGCGTGATGATCGTCGCGGTGTCTTCCATCATGCCTGTGACCGGATTGGGCTCCCCGGCCACCGGCACGTAATTCTGGAAGGTACTCGCCTGCACGATGCCGCGCTGGTTGGTCAGGTTCTTGACGTAGGCGTCGATGTTCCACTGTCCGCGGTTCACGCCGGCGCGCAAATTGATGGCGTGGTAACCGGGAATGGTCGGGCTCGACGGCAGCGGTGGCAGCACGCCAGGGATCGGGTAGCTGAAAGCGAAGTCGGTCGAACGCTCGTCGACGTATTGGTAGCTAGCGCCCACGTAGCCGTGCCACCCGCCGCCCAGCGCGAAGTCGTAATCGCCGTTGAGGTTGAGCGTGAATTGCGGCGCGTAGGGCAACGGGTCGCCGCGCTTTCCGTTGGACGGATACGGTGCGTCCTTGGTCAACATGGCGTCGTTGTACGCAGCGTTCGCCGACAACCGGAGGCCCCGCACCGGAATCCAGGCGATGGTGGCTTCCAGGCCCTTGCTCTTGGCTTGGCCGCCGCTGGTCAGAAAGGTGAAGTTGTTTTCAAAGGTGGTCAGTGGAATCTTGGTCCAGTCGATGTAGTACGCGGACAAGTCCACCATCAAGCGGTTGTCGGCCGACGTCGACTTCAGGCCCACCTCGTAATTGGTGAGCTTGGTCGGGCTGAATGTCGCCGGCACGTTGGGAACACCTACCGGAACGATGTTCGGGCCGCCCGGCAGGAAGCCGGACGCCACCCGCGCGTACAGCATGTTGTTGTCGTTGATGTGGAATGTCGGGGTCAATGAAAACGTGGTGCTGCTGTCGGAAGAGCGCTTGTCGAGCAGCACGGTTGGCGGAATGCCGCCGAAGAGCAGGCCGTATCCGACTTCGGTGTAGTGCTGTTTGTCGTGGCTGTAGCGCAAGCCCGCTTCCACGTCGAAACGATCCGTGATGTGCCAGGTAATGCTTCCATAAGCGGCCCAGGCCTCGTAGGTGCTCGGCTGCAGGTCGCCGCCGATAGGGCCGACCGGCGAGGGCACCGGGGTTCCGCTGTAGTAGTCGCTCGCGTAGATGTCCTGCGCGTTGTCGCCGGTCTCGCGCGTCGAGAACACGCCGCCCAGCCACTCCACCGTTTGATCCTTCGGTGACGACAGGCGGAATTCCTGGGTGGCCTTGGTCTGCGGGACGATGGCTTGTTCGAGCGTGCCGTACGGCTGGCCGTTGGCCTGCGGACCGAGGAACAGCAGCGGCGTTGCGTCGACGTTGGTCACCGCATCGAGCGTGCCGTAGCTGCTCGACGACATCAGCTTTGCCCATCCGAAGTCGGTGTTGAGGGTCACGTTGTAGAGACGGTAGTGTCCGGAGAAGGCATCGCCGCCCAGGGTGGCGTTGCGCTGCTGCAAATCGCCATAGACCGGCCGCAGCGTACCGGGGTCCAGCGCCACGGTCGCGGAACCCGCGGCATTGAGGTTTTGCGCAAGCGCCGTCATGCGCACCGTGGTCTTGTCGGTGGGCGCCCACAACAGCGTCACGCGTCCGCCCTTGATCTTGCTCTCATTCACGTTGGTCTTGCCGCGTCCGACGTCGTCGACGAAACCGGGCACGGTCTCGTCGTACGCATTGGCGCGGATGGCAAGTTTGTCCTTGACCAGCGGCAAATTCACCATGCCGTGCAGGTCGAAACCGTTGCCGCCGCCATCGACGCTGGTGCCGCCCAGTTGCACGCGCCCGACATAGTTTTCGGTATCGGGCGGAATGGTGATGAACCGGATCACGCCGCCCAGCGCGCCCGCGCCGTAGAGCGTTCCTTGCGGACCGCGCAGCACTTCGATGCGTTCGACGTCTGCGGGGTCGAGATCCGGCGTCAGCGCGGAACCGATGGCGAACACGCTGCTGGAACCGAACGGGGTTTCGTCCACGTACACGCCGACCGAGGCGCTGGGCTGCTGGGACCCCGAAGCGATGCCGCGGATGCTCAGCTCGGTCATCCCGGGCCCGAGCGAGATCGCGTCGAGCCCCGGCACGCTGGCCGCGTAGTCGGAGAAATCCTCGAGGTGTTGGCGCTGGATGTCGTGATAGGTCAACGCCGACACCGCCATCGGCACCTTCTGCAGCGTTTCGTCGCGGCGATTGGCGGTGACCACGACCGTGCCGAGCGTGGTGACGGTGGTGTCGTTGTCCTGCTGGCCCGCCGCGTCGGCAGCCGGTGGTGCAGCGGTTTGTGCGTGGGCCAGCGGTGCGCCCAGGAGCGCCGCCGTAATCGCGGCCGAGAGACGAAGCGACAACCCATTGCGCCTGTTGTTCATGGACCCCTCCTGAAACATGGCGGCGAAGCGGCGTGGGTGGATTGTTACTATGATCACATAATCATGTCAATGTTATCTAAATATCAATTTACGCGGGACGAACGGCACCGGCGGCGGGACGAAAGGACTTTCGTCACTTGCGATGCGCAAACGGGCGTGCTGGAGTTCCGGGCTATCCCTCGGCAAGGAGTGAAGCCCGATGCGCGCGTTTCCTGCATTCATGATGGCGGGCCTGCTGGCGGTCGTCGGCACGGCCGCCGCGCGGCAGCCAGCACATGCCCCGAAACCGGCGGCCGCGAAATCCGCTGAAGCGCCGCCGCTCACGCGGCTTCCGGACTGGGCGGTGCCAGAGTCTTACGATTTGTCGATCAAGAGCGATCCGGACCAGTCCGATTACCGCGGCACGGTCACGATCGCGGTGGACCTGAAGAAAGCCGCCAACCACTTGTGGCTGCATGGCAAGGACTTGAAAGTTTCCAGCGTCACCATCACCGACGCGCATGGCAGGACGCGCGCTGGCAAGTACGATGGCGACGTGACCGCTGAAGCCGAGAAGGCCGGCGTGGCCCGCGTGGATTTCGGCACGACGCTGCAGCCGCAGAAGCTCAAGCTGAAATTCGATTTCACCGCGCCGTACAACGGCACGCTGCAGGGCTACTACAAAGTGGTGTTTGCGGGCAACGCGTACCTGCAGACGCAAATGGAGCCAATCAGCGCGCGGCTCGCGTTCCCGTGTTTCGACGAGCCCGGCTTCAAGGTCCCGTTGAATCTGTCGCTCACGATTCCGGCCGCCGACAAGGCAGTCGCCAATGCCGCGGAAACCGGCAGCAAACCGGCTGGCGCGGGCTGGAAGACGGTCACCTTCGCGCAGACCAAACCTCTGCCGACGTATTTGTATGCGTGGGCGGTGGGTCCGTGGGACATCGTGGATGGTCCGGCCATCCCGCCGAACGAGTGGCGTTCGACGCCGGTACCGGTGCGCGGCATCGCGACCAAGGGCAACGGCCCGAAGATGCAACGCGCGCTGGCGATGGTGCCGGCCATCATCGAGCACGAGGAGGCCTATTACGGCTTCGGTTACCCGTTCGGCAAACTCGACCTCGCCGCGCTGCCGGATTTCTCGGCCGGCGCGATGGAGAACGCGGGCCTGGTGACGTTCCGCGATTGGCTTTTGCTGCTCGACAAGGATTCCGCGCCCAGCGCGGTGCGCAGCTCTTTCAACGTGATCGCGCATGAACTTGCGCACCAATGGACCGGCGACACCGTCACGCTCGACTGGTGGAACGACATCTGGTTGAACGAATCCTTCGCGACCTGGATGCAGCAGAAGATCGAGGGCGAAATCCATCCCGACTGGCACGCGCACCTCGACCGCATCATGGGCGGACAGGAGGCGATGCAGAACGACAGCCTCGCCAGCGCGCGCATGATCCGCCAGCCGATCACCGGCAACGGCGACATCGAAACCGCGTTCGATGGCATCACCTACCAGAAGGGTGCCGCGGTCCTCGGCATGTTCGAGAATTTCGTCGGAGCGCAGGTGTTCCAGAAAGGCATGCAGGCGTACATCAAGGCGCACGCATTCGGCAATGCCAATGCGGGTGATCTGGTCGATGCGATCGCCACGGCGGCCGGCAAGGGCGAAGCCTTCAGGAAGGCGTTCAAGAGCTTCCTCAACCAGAACGGCGTACCGCTGGTCGCGACCAGGCTGGATTGCAAGCCGAAGGGTGCGGCGGTGCTGGAACTGACGCAGAGCCGTTACCTGCCGCTCGGGTCGTCGGGTGATCCGAATCGTTTGTGGGGCGTGCCGGTGTGCGTACGTTTCCCGAATGGCGCGCAGTGCCAGATGCTGGACACCAAAACGGTGAGCATGAAGATCGACGGTGGCCAGTGTCCGGCATGGTACATGCCGAATGCCAACGGCGATGGTTACTACCGCTACGAGATGGCCAGGGCCGACCGCGCGGCGTTGACCAAGGTGATCGCGCAACGCAGTGACGGCGAGCAACTGGCGTTTGCCGATTCCGTCGATGCGGCGTTCCTGCGCGGCGACATGGATGCATCCGAAGCGTTGGCCGCGATGCGCGAATTGGCACCGTCGAAGGTGCGCCAGATCGCGCTGGCGCCACTCGACACGATCGAGTGGATTTACGACCACGAAGCGCAGACCGATGCGCAGAAGGCCGCCGTTCGGGAAGCGGTGGCGAAGTCGTACCTGCCGCGTCTCGAAGCGCTGGGCTACCAGCGTCGCGATGGCGAGTCGGCCGACGACGTGTTGCTGCGCAGCTCGCTCGCGAACTCGCTGGGCCTCGAATTCAAGGTGCCTTCCGTGCGCGCGGCATTGCTGAAGCAAGGGGAAGCGGCATTGAAGACCGGCAAGGACGGTCTGCCCGATTTGCTGGCGGCGAACCCGGATCTTCTGCGTACCGCGTTGTCGGTGGCAGTGGAAGAGAAAGGCAAGCCCGCGGTTGACGAGTTGGTCGCCGCGATTCCGAAGACCACCGATCCCGTGCGCCGCAATGCGATGCTGGGGGCGCTCAGCCACGCACAAGGCGCCGAAGCGGACGTGGCACGCGATTTCGCGTTGTCGCCGCAGGTGAAGGTCGGCGAAATGGCGATGATCCTGCGCGGCGGCCGCGACACCGTCGCGCAGCGTGACGGCCTGTGGAACTGGTTCACCGCGCACTACGACAAGATCGTCGCGCGCACCGGCGCGTTCGCCGGCGGCTACCTGCCCAGACTGGCTGCCGGCGGCGGTTGCTCCGATGCCGAGGCGCAGCGCGTGGAGAATTACTTCAAGCCCAAGCTGGGGCAGGAGGAAGCGGGCCTGAAGCGCGGGCTCGCGCAGACGCATGAATCGATCGTGCTGTGCAGCGCGTTGAAGGCGCATCAGAACACTGCGTCGATCGCGCCATGACCAAGGTGCGCGCGTTGCTCGACGAGGGCACGCGCGCACTGCCCGGTGACGAAGCGCGGCGCGAAGCCGCGCTGCTGCTGCGGCACGTGCTGGGCGTGTCCGATGCGTGGCTGGTCGCGCATGCCGTCGATTCCATCGACTCGGCGCATGCCGCCGCGTTTCGCGATCTCGTTGCACGTCGCGCGCACGGCGAACCGGTGGCCTATCTCACCGGCACCCGCGGGTTCCACGCGCTGGCGTTGCGGGTCACGCCGGACGTGTTGATTCCGCGCCCGGAAACCGAACTGCTGGTGGACTGCGCATTGCAACGTATACCGAGGGAGGCGGAGTGCGCGGTGGTCGACCTCGGCACGGGCTCGGGCGCGATCGCGCTGGCCATCGCGAAGGCGCGTCCGCGGGCGAAGCTTGTCGCGACGGATGCCAGCAACGCGGCGCTCGAAGTCGCGCATGTGAACGCAGCGCGCCTCGCCATCGACAATGTCGAATTTTGCCAAGGCGATTGGTGCGTGCCGTTGGGCGACGCCCGTTTCGACGTGATCGTTTCCAATCCGCCCTACGTTGCCGAGGGCGACCCGCACCTGCACGAAGGCGACCTGCGCTTCGAGCCCGCTGCCGCGCTGGCATCCGGCGCCGACGGCCTCGATGCGATCCGGATCATCATCCGCGATGCGCGTGCGCACTTGCACGATGGCGGATGGTTGATGTTCGAACACGGCTTCGACCAGGGACCCGCTGTCCGCGAATTGCTTGCGGCGAACGGTTACGCCGATGTTTTCACCGAACGCGATCTCGAAGACCGCGAGCGCGTAAGCGGCGCGCGATGCATCTGAGGCTCGTCACCACGTGAATGGACACGCCAGCCGAGCATGCTTGACAAATAAAACTACAGGCGTAGTCTAACTACACATGTAGTGAAAAGATTCTGCCATGTCCAAACGCTCCAACCCGTCGATCAGTGAAGCCGAGAGCCAGGTGATGGCACTGCTTTGGCGAAGTGCGCCGCAAGGTTCCGAAGAACTGGTGGCGGCGCTGCAACCCGACACCGCCTGGCACGAAAACACCGTGCGCACGCTGCTGAACCGGCTAGTCCGCAAGGGTGCGGTGCGCGCCGAACGGGAAGGCCGGCGCTATCTCTATTCGCCCGTGCTGACGCGCGAACAGTGGCAGGCGCATGAAAGCCGCAGTCTGCTCGATCGCGTGTTCGGCGGCAAAGTCGCGCCGCTGCTTGCGCACTTCAGCCGCAACGAAAAGCTGAACGCGAAGGACGTGGCCGAACTTCGCAAGCTCGTCGATCAACTTGAAAAGAAGGAGCGTCGTCGTGACTGAACTCCTGGTGCGGATGTTGGTGGGCGTGACGCTTGGCCTCACGCTGGTGTTGCTGTTGCGGCGCCCCGCGCGGCGCGTGTTCGGCGCCGGACCGGCATTCACCGTGTGGTTGTTGCCGATCGCATTGATGTTGGCGCCGTTGCTGCCACAGGGACTGGCACCCGCGGCGATGCTGGCGCTGCCGGGCTTGACCGTGACACCGCACGTCGTGGCCACCTTGGCATCGCCAGCCATCATGATCGACTGGACGCACGGGTTGGTGGCAGCTTGGCTGCTTGGCGTTGCTGTCGGTTTGCTCCGGCTTGCGTTCCACTACTTCAAATTGTTGCGCGGTCTGCGCGCGCCACCCGTTGCGTGGGGCCGCGTGCTGGCCGAAGCCGGGTCGAAGCTCGACACGCGGCGCGTGCGCATGCACGACGCAGGACCGGCGGTGCTGTGGGCGTTGCCGTACGCACTGGTCCTGTTGCCAACCGATTTCGCGAAGCGCTTCGATGACGTGGCGACGCGCGAACTCGTGTTGCGTCATGAACTCACCCATGTGCATCGCGGCGACGCGCTATGGAGTCTCGCGATGGAAATCGCAACCGCATTGTTGTGGTTCCATCCCCTCGCGTGGCTTGCGCGCCCGCGATTCAGGCTGGATCAGGAACTAGCCTGCGATGCCGCTTCGCTTCGCGCATTGCCCGAGCGAACCGTGAATTACGCACGCGCGCTGCTCGACAGCGTCGCCACGCGACCCGCACTTCCGCTGATTCCCTGGCTTGCCGAGCCGCAGCTCAAGGAAAGAATTGCCATGCTTGCGCGCATGCCGCCCGGCGCGTTGCGCCGCCGCGTTGGTTTCATCGCGATTAGTGCATTGCTGGCTGGCGCCCTGTATGTCGCAGGAGGACAAGCGTCCGTTCACGCCGCTACGGACCCAGGCGCGACGGCCAACCACCGGAAGTCGATGTTACTTTCAAGAATCGCAACCCACCCAAGTACCCCGCCGAAGCGATCAAGAAAGGCGAGCAGGGTGACGTAATGTTGAGGGTCACCATCGACGCGGAAGGGCGTGTCGCCGGAGTGGCCGTGGACCCAGCGATGACCACTGCCGCGACGGTCTTGCAGACCGCAGCAATCCGGGCGGCCGCGAACTGGAAGTTCGCCCCCGGGATGAAAGATGGCCGCCCCATCGGAGGAGTCGTGGAGATCCCGGTGAATTTTTCCCTGAGCGGCCGGAATCCGAATGGATCGCCCGCATGCCCTCCTGGATTCCACTACGAACAAGGCGCCGGAAAATCGTATTCGTGCATTGCGCAACCTTCCGGATCGAAGTCGTCCTGACCGCATGGGGCCGGATCGGAATGTGTACCGCCGGGACCTGACGCTTCTGTTGATCGCGTTGTCGAGTCTGGTATCAGCCTGCAGCAGCACCCGCACGGTGTTGAAGCCGAACCCGCAGCCCAAGACCAGCTACGAAATCCTGGTGCCGAAAGGCGTGTCGCGTTACACACTGGAACCGGGCGAGACGGCGGTGCAGCCGATGCCGGCCAAGCAGGTCGCGCCGGTTTATCCGCCCTCGCTGGTGCATCCGGGCGCCGCGCCGGTGACGGTGGTCGCGCAACTGGTAATGGACAAGGACGGATACGTGCAGGGCGTGTATCCGGTTTCCGACACGGACAAGGCTGTGAATCACGCGCTGTTCGAAGCCGCGGTCGAACACGCTGCGAAGCAATGGACGTTGACGCCGTTATGGGTGCAGCATCCCAATGGCGACGGAACGTATCTCCTGACTTCCAAGCCTTTCAGCCTGTGGTATGTGTTCCACTTCAAGGTCGTGAACGGCAAGCCGATCGTGGAAACCACGAAGCGCTGAATTACGCGCCCGTTCACCGTCGCCCAACCAATGGGGGATGAGCCAAACTCCCCGACGTGGTATTTATGCGCGGCTGCCTGACTCCGTTCGGAGCCGGAGCATTCCATGTTTCGGAGGCGTGTGCGATGAAACGCTACCTGCTTGCGTTGGGGATCGTGGTGGTGACGGGTTGCGGTGTGTTCTGGGAAACCGGAGCGCACGCGCGCACGTACGACGAAGGCCTGTTTGCGCAGATGCAATGGCGGCCGATCGGGCCGCTGCGCGGCGGTCGCGGTCGCGCGGTCGCGGGGGTGCCGAGCCAACCGAACGTGTTCTACATCGGCAACGACGACGGCGGTGTGTGGAAGTCCACCGACTACGGCAACAGTTGGCAGCCCATCTTCGACGACGAACCGACCAGCTCGATTGGCGCCATCGCGGTTTCGGTTTCCGATCCGAACGTGATCTACGTCGGCACCGGCGAAAGCACCATCCGGCCCGACCAGGCCACCGGCATGGGCATGTACAAGTCCACCGACGCTGGCAAGACCTGGAACTTCATCGGTCTCAAGGAAACCCAGGACATCGCGATGATCGCGGTGGATCCGCACGACCCGAACCGCGTGTTCGCGGCGGCGATGGGACACGTCTACGGCCCGAACGCAGAGCGCGGCATCTTCCGCTCGCTCGATGGCGGCAAGACCTGGAAGAAGGTCTTGTACACGAACGAGTATGTGAGCGGCGACGACGTCGAGATCGATCCCGCGAACCCCGACATCGTGTACGCGACAATGTGGCAACAGCAGCAGGCGCCGTGGGAGAACGGCTCGTTCGCGGGTACCGAAGGCGGCATCTACAAATCGACCAATGGCGGCAACACCTGGACCAAGCTCACCAAGGGCTTGCCGGACGTGCAGCAGGCGCTGGTGGCGATCGCGCCGAGCGAACCGAGCCGCTTGTACGCATCGGTTGCGTCGGGCGAGGAGGGCGAAGTCGGCCTTTACCGTTCGGACGATGCCGGTGCGAGCTGGCACAAGATGACGAAGGATTCGCGTCCCGCCGCGCGCATCGGCGGCGGCGACCTGCCGCCGCTCACCGTCGATCCGAAAAATCCCGACATCGTTTACAGCGACACACCAGTGATATGGAAGTCCGTCGATGGTGGCAAGACATGGACCGGATTCCGCGGCGCACCGGGCGGCGATGATTACCAGCAAACCTGGATCAATCCGAACAATCCGGACATTATCGCGGTCAACTCCGACCAGGGCGCGATCGTCACCGTCAACGGCGGCAAGACCTGGAGCAGTTGGTACAACCAGCCGACCGCCGCGATGTACAAGGTCGGCATCGACAACACCTGGCCGTACCGGGTTTGCGGCGGTCAACAGGACTCAGGCTCCGCGTGCGTGTCGTCGCGCGGCAACGACGGCCAATTGACGGCGCACGATTGGCATCCGGTCGGCATCGAGGAATACGGCGGGGCGGCCATCGATCCACTGCATCCGAACCTGGTCTATGGCGGGTCCCGCAGCGGCGTGACGCGCTACGACCGCGACACCGGACAGATCGCCGACGTGGGTCCGATGGCTTCGCGCGATCCGGATTACCGCACCGTGCGCACCATGCCGATCATGTTCTCGCCGACCGATCCGCATCGGTTGTACTTCGCCTCGAATACGGTGTGGCAGAGCAAGAATGGCGGCAGGGACTGGAAACAGATCAGCCCCGACCTCACCCGCAAGACGTGGGAGGTGCCTGCGAGCGTCGGTAAGTACGCCGGCAGCAAGGAAGCCAAGCCGACCGATCGTGGCGTGGTGTATGCGCTGGCGCCTTCGACCTTGAACGGAAATCTCATTTGGGCCGGCACCGACGATGGCCTGATCTGGGTGACGCGCGACGGCGGCCAGCACTGGGACAACGTCACGCCGCCGCAGTTGAAGCCGTGGTGGCGGGTGTTCTCACTGGAGGCCAGCCATTTCGATCCGAACGTCGCGTATGCCGCGATCAACACGATGTGGCTGGACGACATGCGGCCGCACCTGTTCCGGACCGAGGATGGCGGCAAGCACTGGACCGAGATCGACAACGGCATCACGCCCGACGCCGCGACCAACGTGATCCGCGAGGACACCGAGCGCAAAGGGCTGCTGTTCGCCGGCAGCGAAACGCAAACGTGGGTGTCGTTCGACAACGGCGATCACTGGCAATCGCTCAGGCTCAACATGCCTGCGGTTTCGGTGCGCGACTTGCAGGTGCATGGCGACGATCTGGTTGCGGCGACGCACGGCCGCGGTTTCCAGGTGCTGGACGACATCACGCCGTTGCGGCAGATCAATGCGCCGGTCGCGACGGCGCCGGTGACGCTGTACAAGCCGCAAACCGCGGTGCGCGTGCGCTGGGGCATGAATCCGCCGACGCCGTGGCGCGTGCCCGCGCTGCCGAACCCGCCCGCGGGCGCAATCATCGACTACAACCTGGCGAGCAACGCCAGTGGTCCGGTAACGCTGGACATCCAGACGTCCGACGGCAAGCTAGTCCGGCACTACTCCAGTGCCGATTCCGAGAAGCCGCTGGATCCGAAGAAGCTCCAGGTGCCGGATTGGTGGCCGCGTCCGCCGATGAATCTCTCGACGCAAGCCGGCATGCACCGCTTCGTGTGGGACATGCACTGGCAACCGATGCCGGGTGCGTTGCAGTTTCTCGACGCCAACCAGGCGGTCAAGCACGAGACGCCGGTGATGGCGAGTTCGCCGTGGGTGATGCCGGGCACGTACACGGTCAAGCTGACGATTGCTGGCAAGACCTACACGCAGCCGCTGGTGGTGCGGATGGATCCGCGGGTAAAAACCCCGACCGCTGACCTGCAGCAGCAATTCGACAAGTCCATGCAGGCCTACGAAAAAGCCATGGCGGCGAGCCGTGCGCTCGGGCAGGTGCGTGACATGGAGAAACAGATTGCCGCACGCAAGTCGTCGGACAAGCTCGCAGCGTACGGGAAGCAACTTGAAAAGCTGTCGGGGCCGAAGGCGACTTCACCGTTTGACTTCTTCTTCCATCGTGGTCCGCCGAATCTCGGCAGCGTCGGCGGCGATCTGCAGATGCTGATGGCCCGCATGCAGGGCGCGGACGAGGCCCCGACTGCGGCGGACCTTGCGGCACTCGACACGACCAGCGCGGAACTGAAGTCGCTGATGGACCGCTGGAACACGTTGAAAGGGCATTCACTCGCGGAGGTGAACCAGGCGTTGCAGGAGAGCAAGCAACCACCGCTGGTCGTGGCGAAAGCCGCCGCGCCGCTCGACTGGAACGCCGGCTGGATCACCACCAACCGCGATCAGGAAGAGCAGTGACTTGTGCTGCATGGTGACCGGATAATTATTCATCTCGCCAGTCCGGACGACGCGCAGCGGCGATCCGGAACCCAGCGCCTTTCCTGAAGATTGGCGCCAAGGCACTGGTTCCCGGGGTTCGGCCTGCGGTAAAGCTGCAGGCCGCCCGGGAATGACGAAAGGGGTGGTAGCTGAAGACATTTGTCGCCTCATTGATCCGAACTTCGCGCAGCACGGCGCGTTACCCTGACTTCCGGCACTCCCTCCACGTTCCGTTGGAGGATTACGGTCGACGGGTTTTTCCCCTCGACCGGAGACAGCCGTGAAAGCACGATCCGTTGCAGCGCTGTTGTTGCTGACCTTCGCCGGCACCGCGCTGGCCGCGACCACCGATTCAACCGGTCCGTTCGCCAACCTGAAGTTCCGCAACCTCGGTCCCGCGGTTTCGGGCGGACGCGTCAGCACGGTCACCGGGGTTCCCGGCAAGCCGAACATCTATTACGTCGGCACCGCGGGTGGTGGCGTGTGGAAGACTACCGACAACGGCATCAAGTGGGACAACGTGTTCAAGCACGGCGACGCCGCGTCGATCGGCGCGGTCGCGCTGGCGCCGTCGAACCCGAAGGACGTCTGGGTTGGCACCGGCGAGGCCAATCCGCGCAATGACGTCCTGATCGGACGCGGCGTGTATTTCTCGCCGGACGGTGGCAAGACCTGGCAGTCCAAGGGGCTGAAAGACGCCGGTCTGATCTCCAGCATCGTCGTCAATCCCAAGGATCCGAATACGGTCTATGTCGGCGTACTCGGCAATCCGTGGAAGCCCAGCGACACGCGCGGCGTGTTCATGACCACCGACAGCGGCAAGAACTGGAAGAAGGTGCTGTACGTCAACGACACCACCGGCGCCAGCGACATCCAGATGGATCCGTCCAACCCGAACGTGTTGCTCGCCGGAATGTGGACGATGCAGCGCAAGCCGTGGACGCTGCTCAACGGCAGCACCGACGGCGGCATCTGGAAATCGACCGACGGCGGGCGCACCTGGAACAAGGTCGGCGGCGGCTTGCCGACCACCGATCCGACCGATCGCGTCAAGATCGGCTTCGCGCCGTCCGCGCCGGACACCGTGTACGCCACGATGCCGACGCAGAAGTGCATCTTGTGGGGCAGTACCGATTCCGGCAACAACTGGAAGTGCATCAGCAACAACCACGAGCTCGCGGTGCGGATGTTCTATTTCAGTTCGTTCGCGGTTTCGCCCGACAACCCCAAGACGATCTACTTCAGTTCGTTCAACC
>Ga0207660_10000036_pt1 | contig 65280 bp, 68 predicted proteins | sample KBSC73BmetaG_FD_184335 | JGI IMG/M metagenome (GOLD analysis project Ga0207660, IMG submission 184335) | Corn rhizosphere microbial communities from Kellogg Biological Station, Michigan, USA - KBS C7-3B metaG (SPAdes) (version 2) | ecosystem: Host-associated > Plants > Roots > Rhizosphere ... | reverse complement strand
CCGCGCGACTTCGAGCTCTTGCCGCGCGAAGTCTTGGATGCAGCGCTCGAGCGCTTCGCCGAAGTCTTCGCTGCGCCGCTCGACTTGCGCGCGCCGGATGATCGGCTCGCGCCCGAGCTCGATGATTTCGCGCGTGACGACGACGAGGATTTCTTCGCCGCGCCGCTCGAACGCTTCGCGCCGGACGAACGGGTGCTGCGCGACGAGCTGCCGCTGCTCGACCTTTTGGCTTTCGACGATGAGCCCGAAGATTTGCGTGCGCCGGCCGACCGTGACGAGGACGACGATGAGCCGGAGCTTGTTCCGCCGCTTGCGAGATCGCTCGGCGACCATTTGCCCGACATCACGCGCTGCGCGGCATCGGCGACCGCTTCGGCGATGATCGAGCCGAGCTTCGTCGCGCTGGAGACGACGCTGCTTGCTGCGCGCTCGGCCGTGTCGGCGGCATCGAGGCCAGCATCGCGAATCTTCTTGCGCGCCGATGGGCTGGCGCTGATCGCGGCCGCCGCAGCGGCGAGACCGGCAGCGAGCATCTCCTTGCTCATTGCCGCCTTGGCGAGCTTGTCGACAGTGCTTTTGTTCGAACGCGAAGTCGACGAGCCCGAACGGCTCGACGACGAACGCGAGCCTGACGAGGATTTGCGACGGGACGAACTCTTACGTGCGGATTTGGCCATCTTCAAAACTCCCTCCGTTGCGGGAAAGACACTTTAAGGCCGTTCCGGTTCCCTAATGAAGTGGTGATGCGCAAGTTGTGCGATTGCCGACGCCGGAAAATGTAAAGGGCACCGCCGCGTATCGCAGCGATGCCCTTCGACATGGTCAGCGGCCGGAGATGTGGCCGTTCGTCAGCACGTCAGAGCGTACGAACACCCCTTTCCGACCTCCCTGCTGAACCATGAGACATCGGATCACCTCCTTTCGCTGCGTTGAAGCCAACACGAAGATGAGTCTTTCGAAACGCGAAGACAAGACTTGTATTCGTGTGAATTATCGTCACACTTCATCGCTTCGCGCGTCAGGCGCGGCAATCTTCGATCACCCGCGCAACCTCCGCCCAGGGCGGCACCACCAGTGCCGCGAGTCCGGATGTGCTGAAGCCGATCCGCCCGCGGCTCGAGGCGATCGCATCGAGCAATGGGTCGTAAGCGCCAAGGTCGACGCTGACTCGCCCTGACGAAGCATCGAATGTCGCGGGCAGACTTTTCGCCTGCGAGCTGGTCCAGATCCACATCGACGGGGATGCGGCGGACGCGGGCTTGAGGATTGCGACGTGGCGGGTCGAACGGGTGCAGCGGATCGTCAGCTGGGGCTGTGCGCTCGAATTGTTGAACGTCGCGGAGCTGCCCTCCGTCGTCGTCGCATAAACCCAGGTGCCGGCGATCGGCGTTGCATATTCAAGGTTCGATTCAACGGGCGCGCCGGCTACGGACGGGGTTTGGGCGGCCAGCGCAAGCGCCGCAACAATCGCGAGCATCATGCTGTCAGCGGCTCAGCTTGTCGACTTTGGCCTGCAGCGCGGCAAGCTCGGCCTTGAGCTCGTCGAGATCGTCGGCCCTTGGGCCGCTGCTCGGCTTCGCATCGCTCCTCGCCTTGCCCGTGAATGCCTGCGCCGCGCCTTCGAACATCGCCATGTTACGCTTGGCCATGTCGGCGAACATGTTCGCGCCGAACGCGTCCTTGACCGCGCTCTGGTTGCGCTGGAACGCCTCCATCGCCGCTTCGAGATAGGAGGGGACGAAAGTCTGCATCGAGTTGCCATAGAGGCCGATCAGCTGCTTGAGGAAGTTGATCGGAAGCATGGTCGCGCCGCGCGATTCCTCATCGACGATGATCTGCGTCAGCACCTGGCGAGTGATGTCCTCGCCGGTCTTCGCGTCGACGACTTCGAACTCGCGGCCTTCACGCACCATTTGCGCAAGCCGGTCGAGCGTGATGTAGGCGGAGCTTTCGGTGTCATAAAGCCGCCGGTTCGCGTATTTCTTGATCGTCACCTTGCCCGAAGACTTCGCCATGCACAGCTCCCGAGACGAGAACGGCGGCTTACTACCGGAGCAGTGTGCACCGCAACATGAACGCGCGCCCGAAAGAGCACCACGTCCGCTGCCGCTGTTTCTCGAGTTGGTACGCGAGGTGTCGGAGCGGGATCCGGAGCTTGCGCGAGCAGCGCTCGCCGGTTTGCGCGGGTATGAGCAGGCGCCGCGGCACGAACGGCCTTCACCAAAACCGGAGATCGCGCGCGTGGGCGGGGCGACGTTGCGCGATCATGGCGGGAACGGGCCGCCGCTCGTCCTCGTCCCGTCGCTGATCAACCCGCCGCGCATTCTCAACCTCGACGAGCAGGTGTCGCTGACTGCCGCCATCGCTCGGATGGGTCGCCGAACATTGCTGCTCGACTGGGGCAAAGCTGACGAGCGCGCGGGCCTGTCCGTTGCCGGTCATGTCGAAGAGCTCCTGCTTCCGCTGCTGCGGAGCGTCGGCGATCCCGTCGCGCTGATCGGTTATTGCCTCGGCGGCACGATGGCGATTGCCGCGGCGAATCTCGTCGCGGTCGAACGGCTCGTGACCATCGCGGCGCCGTGGTACTTCGCTGACTATCCGCATGCGTCGAAACAGGCGCTCGCCAAGATGTGGGCTCACGCCGAACCCGCGGCGAAGCAACTCGGCGCGCTTCCGATGGAGGTCCTCCAGGCGGCGTTCTGGTCGCTCGACCCGGAGCGCACGGTGCGCAAATTTGCCGAATTTGGCCGGCTCGACCCGTCAAGCCCCGACGCCCGCCGCTTCGTCGAGCTCGAGGAATGGGCGAACGAGGGCGAGCCGCTGCCCTACGCCGCGGCAAAGGAGCTGATCGAGGAGCTGTTTGGAAAGGACCTGCCCGGGTCCGGCAAATGGATCGGCAGCGACGACGTGCCAGTGCCCGCGCTCCACCTCACCGCGGATCACGACCGCATCGCCCCTGCCGCTACGGCGCCGGCAGGCGAGAGGATCGCGATCGCGTCAGGCCACGTCGGAATGATCATCGGGTCCGTGCGTGCGCAGCTGCACGAGGCGCTCGCGAAGTTCCTAACGCACTGAAAAAGCTGGCGCACCCGACAGGATTCGAACCTGTGGCCTTTGCCTTCGGAGGGCAACGCTCTATCCAGCTGAGCTACGGGTGCGTGGGGAGCGGACTTAGCGATGCGTCCGGCTGGCGACAAGGACAGCGTTTGACGCTAAATTCGTCCGCATGCGTATCGGTCTTCGTTGCGCTGTCGCCTGCGCCGTCCTTGCGTCGGCTGCTTCCTTGTCTGCTGCACCCGCCGAAAAGACGGCCGGAACACAGATCCTGTTCCTCGGCACCGCCGGAGGCCCTCCGCTAAGGTTCGACCGGTCGGAACCCTCGACCCTGCTCACCGTCAACGGCCGCGACTATCTCATCGACTGCGGCATTGGGACCGTGCGTCGGCTGGTCGAAGCCGGAGTCCAGTTGCCGCTGATCAAGACGATTTTTTTCACGCACCTCCATGCGGACCACGACATGGGACTCGCCGATATAATGGCGAGCGACGTCTTCTCTCGCGGGCCGGAAGGGGCGACCGATCCGATCCACATCTACGGCCCTCCCCAGACGAAGGAGCTCGTGGACGCCGCATTCCGGTTCGTGTCGGTCGGCATCCGGCCGTTCGCTGCCGCAAATCCGTTTCAGTATCGCTCCCACGGCGGCGTGTTGGTGAGCCCGTTCGTCAGCCATGAAATCGCCCATGACGGACGCTTCTTCACGGACGATAGGATTGCCGTCACCGCAGCCGAGAACTCCCACTACGTCCTGATTCCGGCCACCGACCGGTCGAGATTCAAATCTTATTCCTACCGCATCGAAACACCCGACGGAGTGATCGTGTTCAGCGGCGACACCGGGCCCAGCGGGTCGATCAGCACAATAGCGAAAGGCGCCGATGTACTGATTGCCGAAGTTTCGTACCGCGACCCGCAAGAGCTCGATCAAACGATGAGCGAGCGGGCGGCGCGGAACCATCTTACCGCCGAACAAATCGCAAGCTTCCACCATCATTTCACCGCCGAGCATCTGGACGCGGCGGAGATCGGGCAGCTCGCATCCACTGCGGGCGTGAAGGCGGTGATCCTCTATCACTACGATCCCGCCAACAAAGCCGACCAGGCCGCGTTCGTGAGCGGCGTCCGAAAATATTTTTCTGGACCGGTCTTCGCGCCCGCCGACCTCGATCGCTATTGTCTCAAGTCGGGTACGGTCGCGGCCTGCGGCAGCGCGCGCCGCCGCTAGTATTCGCCGTACCGCCCCTTCACGCTGTCGAGCAGCTTGGCGCTGTCGTAGCCGACGCCGTCCTTGAACACGACGATCACATTCTCGACATCGCTGATCTTCGCTGCCGGATTGCCCTTGACGATGAACAGGTCGGCGTCCTTGCCGGATGCGATTGAGCCGATGCGGTTTTGCAGGCCGAGGAACGTGGCGCCATTGAGCGTCGCGATTCGGATCGCCTCCACAGGCGTGAATCCGACGTCCTCGACCAGCAGCTCGATCTCGCGCTGGTCGCCGAAGCCGGGGATCACGCCGCCGTTCCCCGTGGGATCGGGGCCAGCGAGCAACAGGCCTCCGGCCTGGACGAATTGCCGCTCGAGACCGAGGTCGTTCTTGTACGCCTGAGCAAACGCCTGCCCGCGCGGGCTGTTGCCGCGGCTCGCCGCGAGGTTGCGAAGGTACAGGTAATCGGTGCGCGCCTCCGGGCTCAGCACCGCCATGGCCTTGGGATTCAGGGGCGCATGGAGGGGCAGGCTCTGCTCGAAGACCGGGAGCGTGGAGGTCACGGCGACATGCTTGCCCACGAGGAGGCTGATCAGCGCATTCGCCTGCGGGCTGCCCGGAGTCATTGCGACCAGCGTCGGCGTACCCTGCCCCTCCGAGCATTTGTCGGGCTGCTTGCCGGGATCGAGTTGCGTGTTGACGAAGAAGCCGTGCTCGAGATCGTCGATTCCGAGCGCAGCCGCTTCCGGATAGGTCACCGAGCAGAGGTGGCCGGTGATCTTGAGGCCGCGCTTGTGCGCCTCGGCCGCCGCCGCGCCTAGCTCGGCGCGCGTGATGTTCATGTACGCCTTGTACGAGGTCGCGCCCTCATCAGCCCAGTAATCGACAGTGCGCCTGGCATCGTCGGGTCCGGTCAGTTGGTGCATCTGGATGAAATAGCTTCCGGCGCCCTCCAGATAGGGTGCGGTCACGTCCATGTGCGGGCCAACCATCTCACCGGAGTCGATTTCGCGCTTCACGTTGAGATCGGCATAAGGCTCGACGCTGCCCGTCGTCCGCATCGTCGTGACACCGTTGGCGAGATAAAGTCGGGGCGCGCTGAAGGTCATTTGCGGCACGACCAGCGGATCGTCCGAATGACCAGAGGCGTCGAGATTCGGACGGGCGATGTAGAACATGTGGTTGTGCATCCCGACGACTCCGGGAAGCGCCGTCTCGCCGCTGCCGTCGATCACTCGATAGCCGGTCGGGAGTGCCGCGCCCGCCGTCTGGACCGCGGCGATCTTGGCTCCGTCGATCAGCAATGTCGCGTCCTCGACGGGAGCGGCGCCGGTGCCGTCGATGATCCGCAAATGCGTGATCGCGATCTGTCCGGACGGAATGTGGACAAACGGCTGCACGTCGCGCCCAAGGGGCGGCGGCGGCGCGAGCACCGGCGCGGCTCGGGCGATCGATCCGGCGGCGATTGCGGCCGCTGCCGCCACGTGACGCAATTTCATGGGACCCCTCCTGTTCCGCCCAGAGCTAGCACCTGCATTGGGCTTGACGGAAGGGCCGCCGATTATCGCGATTGGTCGACGCGGCGCGCCGTTCGGCGAATTGAATTTGAAGGGGCGGAGCGCAGTCTTCAATCCCCCACGCAGAGAAATCCAGACGACAGAGGATGTTTTGACGAGCCGTATCCTTCTGCTCGCGAGTGCGGCATTCGCGGCCGGTACACCCACCGCGCTGAACGCACAGTCGGCGCCGCCGCGGGCGAAGGTGCCCGCGCGCCCGATCATCGTCACCGGCACCAGGCGCGATTATGATTCGAGCATCGATAGGCGCACCTACACGATCGGCAAGGACGTGCAGGCCGCAACCGGCTCCATCGCCGACGTCCTGCGCAACATCCCTTCGGTGGACGTCGACCTGCAAGGCAACGTCAGCCTTCGGGGCGATAGTCACGTCACCATCCTCGTCGACGGCAAGCCAACGAGCCTGTTCAATGGCCCCGGCGGCGGCCAGACGCTGGAGCAAGTCCCCGCCAGCCAGTACGAGCGGGTCGAGGTCATGACCAATCCGTCCGCGGCCTTTTCCGCCAACGGCTCGGGCGGGATCATCAACCTGATCACACGGAAGAACCGCCCGAATGGCGCGACGGGAACGCTGCGCGTGGCACAAGGGACTGGCGGTCGGCGGAAGGCGGGCGCGTCGTTCGCCGACAAGATGGGCAAGGCAAGCGTCAACCTGGACTTCAGTTGGCGCGGCGATCCGCAGTTCACGACCGACATCGTCCATTTCGAACAGCCCGACACCGGTGTTTCGAGCCGCGAAATCACCAAGGGCGTAGGTAAGCTGCATCTGTGGACCGCGCGCGCCGGCGCGGACCTGGACCTCGGCGGTGCGAACAGCCTGTCCGCCGACGTCCACCGGACGACCTTCCTGTTCCATTCGGACATGAACTCGACGCTGACCGGCACAGACGAGTCCGATGCCCTCGTCCGCGAATTCAACCGCAACGGATTCTTCCTGCAGAACCGCTTTGACAGCGAAGGGTCGTTGAGTTTCCAGCACGACACCAACGGCAAGGGCGACGATTATTCGGGTAGCCTTACGTACGAGAGCACGCGCAACGAAGACGCGGATCGCTTCCGGAACATTTCGACCCTGCCGCCAGCACCGGACCTGTTCGACAATGTCAGCCGCCTGTCGCGCCTGCATCGGGTTGAGGCGAAAACAGATTACACCTCGCCGCGAGCTGACGGCGGCTCGTTGCAGGCCGGCGCGGACCTCCAGATCGACCGCGACTCGTTCCACGATCTCGGCGGCTTTGGACCGACCGGTGCAGACGCGGCGATCTCGCAGCCGCAATTCACCGAGCTGTTCGATTTCCACCGTGCGGTCGGCGCGGCCTATGCCATCTTCGAGCATCCATTCGGCGACTTCACTGCCCAGGCTGGAGTCCGGCTGGAGGCGGAGCAGCGCCGTTCAGACGTGGAAGGAAGCGGAGTTTCCGTCAGCGAGCGGCACATTCGGCTGTTCCCATCGGTCCATGTCGAATGGAAGCTGGATGGCGAAACGTCGCTGAAAGCGAGCATGAGTACGCGAATCCAGCGTCCTGGCCCGGTAGACTTCGATCCGTTCCGCCGCTTCGTCGATCCGTTCCATTTCGAGGGCGGCAATCCGCGCCTCAAGGCCGAGACCACCGTTTCGTTCGAGGCCGGGGTCGAGCACAAGCACAAGTCGTGGCTCGACATCGCGACGCTCTATTATCGCAGCAATCGCGGCGGCGTGACCGACCTCAGCCAGGACCTCGGTGACGGCGTCCTCCTAACTACCCGCGAAAATCTGGTCGGAAGCACGCAGCTCGGGCTCGAACTGGTCGCCAACGGCCCGCTGACCAAGACGCTCAGCTACAAGCTCAGCGGCAACGCCTATCGTTTCACCATCGATGCGACGAACCTCGGCTTCGACCGCCGCTCGGCCACGATCGAATCGGGCAAGGCGGGGATCGACTGGCAACCGGACAAAAAGGACCTCGGCCAAGTGAACGTCTCGCTGAGCGGTAGGCAGCTGCTGCCGCAGGGGATCGTCGATCCGATGCTTCTTGTGAACCTTGGATTCCGGCACCAGATCAACGACCGACTGTTCCTCTTCTTCACCGCGCAGGACGCGCTGCACACCTATACGCGCCACAGCAGCATCGTCACTCCGACTCTGATCGAGCGGAGCTTTGACAGCGCAAAGACTCAGGCGGCCTTTATCGGTCTGACCTACGACTTCGGCGCGAAGCCGAAGCAGCCGGCCTTCGACTACGCCGGTTGAAGCCGGCTCGTCCGGACGAGCCGGAACCGCGTTCCCCCGCCTGCCGTTGAGCGGGCGGATGGACCAGAAGCTCGAGGACCGGCCCAGGAAATCGCTGATCAAGCCGCCGCCCGCGGCCGAAGCCTTCTATTCGGAAGTGCTCCGGCTGATGGCCAAGTCCGAGATCCCGTTCCTCCTCTCGGGCACTTATGCGCTGGCGAGCTACACCGGGATCGACCGGCCGACCAAGGACGTTGACGTCTTCGCCAAGGCCGGCGATGCGCTGAAGTTGCTGTCCTATTTCAAGGACCACGATTTCGACGTGGAGATGGTGGACGAGCGCTGGCTGGCGCGGATCACGCGCGGCAAACTGTTCGTCGACATCATCTACAACATGCCGACGGTCACCACCCACGTGACCGACGAATGGTTCGACGGAGCGCCGACCGCGAAGCTGTTCGGGGCCGAAGTGAAGCTGGTGCCGCCTACGCAGCTCATCTGGTCGAAGATCTTCGTCCAGGACCATCACCGCTACGACGGCGCCGACGTCGCGCACATGATCCTGAAGCGGCACAAGGAGATCAAGTGGGAACAGCTGCTCGGCCACCTCGAGCTTTATTGGGAAGTTCTGTTGATCGCGCTTCTGAATTTCCGCTTCATCTATCCTAGCGAGCGCGACCTCGTGCCGAAGTGGCTGATGGACGAGCTGCTCGAGCGATTGAAGGACCAGAGCGAGGTGAAGGGACCGGGCAAGAAGGTCTGCCGCGGCCGCATATTCTCGCCGCGCGACTTCGCAATCGATGTCGAACAATGGGGCTTTTCCGAACCCGTCGGCAATCTGGAAGAGCAATATGCCAGCGACTGACGGCAAACTGCGCGTCGCTGCAATCGGCGATCTCCACGTGATGGAAGACAGCGTCGCGCCCTACCGCGAGCTTTTCTCGGAGATTTCGAGCGCGGCCGACGTGCTCGTGCTCTGCGGCGATCTCACCAATTTCGGCAAGACGCGCGAAGCGGAGATCCTTGCCGAGGACATCCGCTCCTGCACGATCCCCGTCGTCGGCGTGCTCGGCAATCACGATTACGAATGCGGCCAGCCGGAGAAGGTCTGCTCGATCCTCCACGAGGCGGGGATGACGGTGCTCGACGAGCAGGCGATCGAGATCGACGGAGTCGGTTTTGCCGGAGTCAAAGGCTTCCTCGGCGGCTTCGGGCGGGGCGAGCTGGCGCCGTTCGGCGAGCCGATTGTCAAGGCGATGGTCGACGAGGTGCTGACCGAATCGCGCAAGCTCGAGAACCAACTACGCACGTTGCGCACCGAGCGGAGCGTCGCCGTGCTCCATTATTCGCCGATCGCCGACACGCTCGAAGGCGAGCCGCCGCAGATCCTGCAATATCTCGGTTCGCAACGCCTGTGCGAGCCGATCGACCGCTTCGACCATGTGAAGGCGGTCGTTCACGGCCACGCGCACCACGGCACCTACGAAGGGCGGACGCCGATGGGCCGGCCGGTCTACAATGTTGCGCAGTTCGTGCTGAAGCCGCTGTTCGGCAAGCCCTACGTCGTCCTCGAAATCTAGTCCTTGTTCTCGCCTGGGATGGGGGTCGGGGTGTCGAGCGCTTCGATCACGTACAGCCGCTTCACCAGCACGTAGCTGACCACCGCCAGCGGCGCAGCGAGGAGGATCCCGAGGATCCCGAACAACAACCCGAAGGCGAGCAGCGCGAATAATGTGATCACGGCGGGAATGTCGACCGCGAACTGCTGGATCAGAGGCTGGATCAGATAGGCCTCGACGTGGTGGACGATCACGTAGAGCCCGACGACCCACAGCGCGAGTTCGGGGCTTTGCACCAGCGCGACCATGATCGCCGGGATCGATGAGGTGATCGCGCCGGCGTACGGAATGAACTCGAGAACGCCGGAAATGAGCGCGAGCACCAGCGCCGAGGGGACGCCGAGCAGCCACAGGCCCGCCCAGGTCATCAGGAAGATGAGGATCATCGCCCATAGCTGGCCCTTGAGCCACAGGCGCAGCGCGTGATCCGACTCCTCCATCGCCTCGGCGACGAGGCGGCGGCGCGCGGGCGGGATCAGCTTGATCAGACCAATGCCGTAAAGCCGCGGCTCGGCGGCGAGGAAAATTCCGCCGAAGAATACGATCAGGAAGCTGGCGGCGGCCAGCGTCACTGACGAAACGACGCCCTTGAGATCTGCGCCGATCAGCCCGCCGGAATGCAGGTTGCGCATCCACAAGGCGACCGGGTGGCCGAGCCCCATTCCGGCGAGCCGGTCGTCGATGATCTGCGCGGCGCGCGGAAGCGTGTTCGCGAGGTTCTGGCTCTGCGCGCTCACCTGCGAACCGATCGACCACACCAGCGCGACGATGATCCCGACGATGAGAAGCACCGAAAGCAGCACGGCAATGCGCTCCGGCAGACGGAGATATTTTTCGATGAGGTCGGAGATGGCGCGGAAGATGGTCGCGACCATCACCGCGCCGAACAAGAGGACGACGACGTCGCGCAACTGCCACAGGAGCAGCACCCCGGCGGCGATCGTAATGACGATCAAGACCCGCCGGACGAAGCTGGATTCTTCAGTGTGCGGTGCTCGATTCACGCGCCGACAGCGCGCCTCCGCCTGCCACGGTTCCATTGCATGCGAACTTCGCCTGGGGCACTGCGTTGACTCGCAATGGCCCGGATGCCCTCACTGTTCATCGGTCACGGCAGCCCGATGAATACGCTTCAGCTCAACGGATTCACGAAAAGCTGGCGAGCGATCGGGCAGCAACTGCCGCGCCCGCGCGCGATCCTGGTGATCTCGGCGCACTGGTTTTTCGGCGCGACCGCGGTCACCGCGATGGCGCGGCCGCGGACGATCCACGACTTTTACGGCTTCCCGCCCGATCTGTTCGCTTTCGAATATCCCGCGCCCGGCGATCCGGAGCTCGCGGCCGAAGTCGTCGAGACCGTCGCGCCAATCTGGTGCGGGCTCGACCGCGATCAGTGGGGACTCGATCACGGCACCTGGAGCGTGCTTGCGCACCTCTACCCCGAGGCCGACATTCCCGTCGTCCAGTTGTCGATCAACGCGCTGAAGCCGCTCGACTATCACGTCGATCTCGGGCGGCGACTGGCGCCGTTGCGCGACCGCGATGTGCTGATCCTCGGCAGCGGCAACGTTGTCCACAATCTCCGGCGCATCCAGTGGGACAATCCCGACGGCGCATTCGACTGGGCCGAGCGCTTCGACGACGTCGTAGCTGGCCAGCTCGCGACCGATCCCGGCGAGATTCTGAAGGTCGTCGGTCACCCCGATTACGAACTAGCGGTGCCCACCCCGGATCACTTCATTCCCTTGCTGTACATCGCCGGCATCGCCGCCGAGGCGGGCGAGCCGCTCGAGACGCTGATCCGCGGCTATGCGATGGGGTCGCTGTCAATGAGCTGCTACGATGCCGGCACCGGCCTTGCGTGCCGCGATGAGCGCGGTGCGGCGACAATCCCCGGCGACGTGCCGCCCGAGCACACGAACATCTAGGGCGCGGACCAATTGGTCGAGGACCTGATCCGGGGGATCAGGACGCAGGCCAATTTTCGATGATCTCGACGAACCGGCTGAGCCAGGCGTTGGTCTGGTGCCCGTCGACGACGCGATGGTCGATGGTCAAGGTCACATAGGCCATCGGCAGGATGACGATCGCGTCCTCGCCGTCGACCTCACGAACGACGACGCGCTTCTGGAGCTTGCCGACGCCAAGGATCGCCGCCTGCCCCTGGTGGAGGATGATCGGCGCCGCGAGCAGCGAACCCGAAACGCCGTGGTTCGAGATGGTGAAGCTGCCGCCCGAAACTTCCGAGCGTTCGAGCCTGTTCCCGCGCGCGCGGCGCGTCAGGTCGTCGAGCTTCGCGCCGATCTGTTCGACGCTGAGCGAGCCAGCGTCCTTCACCACCGGAACGACGAGACCCTTTTCGCCGAGCGCCGTGCCGACGCCGACATCGATCGTCGGCGAGATGGCGATGCGGTCTTTCTCCCAGCGCCCGTTGATGGCCGGCGCAACCGCCATCGCCTCGGCGGCGGCTTTCACTATGTAGGCGGTGTAGCTGAGCTTCACCCCGCGCGCGGCCATCGCCGCCTTGTGCGCTGCGATTGCGCTGAAGTCGGCTTCGAATAGGGCGGTAACGTGCGGCTGCTCGGCAACCGCGCGCGCCATGTTCTCGGCGATGGCGAGGCGCATGCGGTCGTGCGGAATATCCTGCGCCGAGAACGGGCGCGGCTGCGCGGTCGCGGGTTCGCCGACGCTGACCACGGTCGCCGAGGCGACGGCTCGATCCACGTCCTCGCGAGTTACCCGGCCGTTGCGGCCCGTGCCCTGGATGCGCGCCGGGTCGATCCCGTTCTGCAGGCAGGCGCGCCGGACGGATGGGCTGAGGCGGCTTTCGAAATCACCGTTTGCCCTGAGCTTGTCGAACGGCTGCCGTTGTTGCGCCGATGTAGGAGCCGAGGACAGGGCGGCAGGCTCAGCCCGAACGGTGTTGGTATCCGTGTTGATCCGCCCCAGCAACGCACCCGGCACCGCCTCCGCATCCGTGTCGAGCACGATCTCGGCCAACACGCCGGCTGCAGGCGACGGCACTTCCTGCGTCACCTTGTCGGTTTCGAGCTCGACCAGAGGATCATTCTCCGCGACCGGGTCGCCGACCTGCCTGAGCCACGCGCGCACGACCGCCTTGGTGCCCTCCTGTTCGTCGGGAACGCGGACCTCGATCACTTTTAGAAGCCCACCAGCCGATCGATCTCGGCGCGGATGCTTTGCGGCGACGGCAGTGCCCATTCCATCAGCTTTGGGTGATGCGGGCTCGGGATGTCGGGCATGGTCACGCGCGCGACCGGCGCGTCGAGGTCGAGGAAGGCTTCGTCCGCCACGACCGCGGCGATCTCCGCTCCGAAGCCGCCCGTTCGCAAATCCTCGTGCACGATCAGGCAGCGGCGCGTGCGGCGAACGCTTTCGAGCACCGTCTCCTTGTCCCACGGCTGGAGCGTGCGCAGGTCGATCACGTCGGCGCTGACTCCGTCCGCGGCAGCTTCGCAGCGCGGGACCATCGCGCCCCATGTAACGATGGTGATCCTGTCGCCTTGCCTCGTCTTCTTCGCCCGCCCGAAGGCAAGCACATAATCGTCGCCCGGCCACGGCCGCCGCGCCCAGCTGTCGTCGAGCATCGCGCGATGCTCGAAGAATATCACTGGATCGTTGCCGCGCAGGCTCCCGCGCAGAAGGCCGACTGCATCCTCGGCGTTCGAGGGCACTGCGACGTTCCAGCCGGGATTGTGCACGAACTCGACCTCGTTCGTCATCGAATGCCACGGGTCGCCGCACTTGAAGAAACCGCCGGGTATGCGCAACACCATCGGCGCCGCGAAGCGGTTGAAGGTGCGCCAGCGCATCGTTCCGATGTCGTGGATCTGCTCGGTCGCCGGCTCGGCATATTTGCGGAACTGGATTTCGGGCACCGGCATCAGCCCGCTGAGCGCCATTCCGGCGGCGCGGCCGACAATCCCTTCCTCGTTGAGGCTGGTGTCGAACACGCGCTCGCGCCCGAACCTCTCTTGCAGCCCGAGCGTGACCGCATGGACTCCACCTTTCGGTCCCACGTCTTCGCCGAAGACCAGCACGCGCGGGTTGGATTCGAGCTCCTGCTCGAGCACGCGGCGGATCGCGGTTACCATGTTGATGCGCTGGCCGGATGGCGCAGGCTCGTCGGTCGAGCGCGGCGGTTCGTAGCCACTGTTCCAAAGGCCGCCGACCTGCTGCAACTCGCCTTCGTAGAAAACGTTGCTCATGACCTCTTCGGGCGCGGAGACTCCGCGCGCTTCGGCTTCGGCGACGGCGGCCTGGACCTGCCACGCCGTCTCGCGCTCGAGATCGGACCAGGCCTCGTCACCGATCTGCACCCGCGCGCAATGCTTCTGGAGCTTGGGCAGCGGGTCGCGCGCCCATTCGGCTTCGATCTCGGCCTCGCTCTTGTAGGCCTGCGTGTCCTGCGCGCTGTGGCCCTCCAGGCGCGGTACGCTCAGCCGAAGCAGGGCCGGCGAGCGGTGCTCGCGCACGTGCCGCACCGCTTGTTCGACGAGCTGCGCGGCTTCGGCAGGGTCGGCGCCATCGCCGTTGAAGATCGTCAGACCTTTGAAGCTGGCGAGATTGGCGGCGATGTCCTTGCCGGGCGTCTGATATTCGGACGGGACCGAGATGCCGTAGCCATTGTCCTCGATGTATATAAGCAGTGGCAATTGTTGCGTTGTTGCAATGGTTAGCGCGGACCAAAATCCGCCCGTCGCGCAGCTCGCATCGCCGCCCAGGACCACCGAGATCGCGTCCGCCGGCCCTTCGTCGAGCACCTTCTGCTTGTAGGCGATCGCCTGCGCATAACCGGCCGCCGGCGTATATTGCGCGCCGACGCCGCCCGCCATCGGAAAGGCGTGGGCGCCGCCGCTGTTCGGGTAATTGAACACGACCCCGATATCGCGGCCGTTCGAATAACCGCCCGACAAACCCATTCCCGATCCGAGCGCATCCGCGAGCGGCACGCCGAGCGCGAGCAGCACGGGCCGCGAGCGATAATAGCCGAAGACCGCGTCGCTTTGCCTCAGCTGCATCCCGAGCAGCACCTGCGCCATGTCGTGGCCGCGGGCGCTGAACTGGTAGAGGACCTTCTTCGCCGGGACGAGCTCCTCTTCCTCGATCCGGTCCATCTCGCGGCTGGTCAGCACCAGCCTTGCGACCTCGCGCCAGTCCACTTGGGTCGATACTTTGCCGGCGTCGCGGTCGGCCATGGTCGATCAGCTGTTCATTGCCGCGACCACGGCGGCGATAAATCGGTCGATCTGCTGGTCGCCCATGCCGACGACATTGAAGCGGCCGGATTCGGCCATGTAGATCGCCTCGTCGGTACGGAGCTTCAGCACCTGCTCCTTGGACAGCGGAAGCATCGAGAACATCCCGAATTGCCGGCCGATGAAGGCAAGGCGCGGATCGGCAGCGGCGATGCGCTGACGCACCGAATTGATCCGGTGGCGCATCCCGGCGAGCTCGACCAGCCAACGCTCGCGCAGTTCCGGATCATCCAGGACTATGCGCGCCGAAGCAGCGCCATGGTCGGGCGGCATCGACCACATCTCGCGTGCGATCTGGAATACGTGGCCCATCGCCTTGGCGGTCGTCTCGGCTGACGCGCTCTTGATCCACAGCGAGCCGACGCGGTCGCGGTAAACGCTGAAATTCTTGTCGCAGCTCTGGGCGATGACCATCTCGTCGCAGCTGGCCAGCATCAAGCGGACGCCATACGCGTCCTCGTCGAGGCTGCGGCCGAAGCCCTGGTAGGCGATGTCGATGAACGGGATCAGGCCGCGCTCGACGACGACGTCGCGGACCTGGCACCACTGCTCTTCATTCAAATCCGCGCCGGTCGGATTGTGGCAGCAGCCGTGGAGCAAAGCGATGTCGCCGCGCTCGCCCGAGCGCAGCGCCTCGACCATGTCCTCGAAGCGGATCGCGGCCTGGCCGCGCTCGTAATAAGGAAATTCGACCGGTGTGAGCCCGACGGCGCGAACGATCGGCGGATGATTTGGCCAGGTCGGGCTGCCGAGGAACACGCGCGCCTGCCGGTTGGCCGCAGCGAGCAGCTCGAAGCCGAGCCGAAGAGCGCCGCAGCCGCCGGGCGTCTGCACGCCGGCGATGCGCTCGTCATCGGCATGCTCGCCGAGCAGGATCGGACGCAGCAGCTCGGCGAAGCGCTTGTCGCCCGCGCTTCCGAGATAGGCCTTGGTCGTCTGCGTATCGTGAAGGCGCTGCTCGGCTTCCTTGATCACCTTGAGGATCGGGGTGTTGCCCGCGCCGTCGCGGAACACGCCAACGCCGACGTCGATTTTGTCGGGCCGCGGGTCCGCATTGACCATGCCGATCAGCGCGATCAGCGAATCGTTGAGGACGGGCGGAAGATCGGCAAGCCCCCTTGCCTCGGAGGTGGTCTCGGTCAGCATGGAAAACCGATTAGCGCGACTAGGCGTCGTAGTCGACGGCCACGCCGTCTCCGATCGGGACCGACTGGCAGGTGAGGACATAACCCTCCGCGACTTCCTCGTCGGTAAGGCCGTAGTGCACCGCCATCTCGACCTTGCCTTTCGTCACCTTCGCCCGGCACGTCGCGCACACGCCTGCCTTGCACGCGAAGGGCGCGCGCAGCCCGGCGGCCAGCGCACTGTCGAGGATGTTCGATTTGCTGAACGGCACGCGGCGCGTGCGGCCGTCGAGCGTCACGCCGACGGTGACGCCTTCCGCCTGCGTCTGAAGCTCGGTCATTTTGCGCACCGCCGCTCCCGCGGGGCGATCGGCGGTGAAGCGCTCGATGTGAATGCGTTCTTTGGGGATGTTGCGCTCGAGGAGCGCACCTTCGGCCGCGTCCATCATCGGACCCGGGCCGCAGATGAACCAGCCATCGACCTCCGTTACGTCCGGGACCAGCGCGGGAATCGCGTCCTCCAGCCGCTCGCGATTGAGCATGCCGTTGAACAGCTCGATGTCCTGCTCCTCGGCGTCGAGGAAATGATAGATTTCGAACCGGCCGAGATGCTTGTCCTTGAGGCCCGCCAGCGCCTCGAGGAAGATCACCGAGCTGCTGTCGCGATTGCCGTAGAGAAGCGTGAAGCGGCTGTTAGGCTCATATTTCAGGGTCGATTTGATCAGCGATATCACGGGCGTGATTCCGGACCCTCCAGCGATCCCGACGAGATGGCGCGATTTGCCCGGCTCGAAGTCAGTCGTGAAGCTGCCGTGCGGCGGCATCACCTCGAGCGTATCGCCAATCTTCAGGCGATCGCCGACCCAGTTGGAGAACAGGCCGCCTCCAATCCGTTTGACGGTCACCATCCAGTCGTTTTCATCGGGCGCGGTGCAGAGCGAATAGTTGCGCCGCACCTCCTCGCCGTCGATGGTCGCGCGCAGCGTCAGATGCTGTCCAGCCTTGAACGCGAAACGATCGCGCAGTTCCGGCGGCAGTTCGAACCGGATCGAGTTGGCTTCGCTGGTTTCCGGCACGATTTCGGCGACGCGGAGGGAGTGAAAGTGCTCAGCCATCTACCACTTCGCGTCGGGATATGTGCGCGGCAGGAACTGCATTTCTGCGAGGAGATGGCCGAGATGCTCGCTGTGATGTCCGCGCCGACCACCGAGGATCGGGCGCTGGTCCGCGGGCGCTTCCAGCTTGGCCTCGGCAAGGACCGACGCAATTGCCGACCGATATTCGTCTTCGAACGTCCGCGGATCGACGGCAATCCCCGCGTCGATCGCCGCCTGCAGTCCCTCGTCAACCTCAAACAGCTCGGGGATGAAGCGCCAGTTCCAGTCGAGCCCTTCAGCCATTCGGCGGGCGCTCTCATCGGTGCCGTCGCCGAGCCGGATCGTCCAGTCGCTCGCGAGGTCGCGGTGATAAGCGACTTCCTTCACCGCCTTGTGCGCGATTTCGCTGAGGAACTTGTCGCTCGATTGCTGCAGCCGCTGAAGCAGCATGTGCTGCCACGTCGTGTAGAGCAGGTGCCGCGCGATCGTCTGCGCGAAATCGCCGTTCGGCTGCTCGACCAAGAGGCAATTCCTGAAGTCGAGGACGTCGCGATGGAAGGCGAGCTGTTCGCCGTCACCCGCTTCGCCGAGCAGCAAGGTCGCCTCCCCGACCAGGTCGAGCGCGAGATTGGCGAGGCTGATGTCGACCTCGAGCACCGGGCCGTGCCCCGTCCACTCGGACAGGCGCTGGCCGAGCACCAGCGCATCGTCGCCGAGGCGGAGGAGATATTCGGTGCGGGGATCGACGGCGATCGTCGCCATCAGATGTGCTTCACCTCGTCCGGGATGTCGTAGAAGGTCGGGTGGCGGTAGATCTTGCTTTCCGCGGGCTCGAACAGCTCGCCCGCCTGTTCCGGATCGCTTGCGACGATCTCCGCCGACGGCACCACCCAAATGCTCACCCCTTCGAGGCGCCGCGTGTAGGTGTCTCGCGCGTGGGCGAGCGCGAGCTCCGCGTCAGGAGCATGAACGCTGCCAACGTGGCGATGCGCAAGGCCGCCTTTAGAGCGGATGAAGACTTCCCAGAGCGGCCAGTCATGACCGCTCACGCCGCCTTCCTCGAGCGGCGCTTTGCCTCGTGCACGGCGGCAGCCTCGCGGACCCAGGCGCCGTTATCCCACGCCTCGCGCCGCGCCTTCATCCGCTCCTTTGCGACCGGGCCTTCGCCGCGGACGACCGCATAGAATTCCTCCCAGTCGATCGTGCCGAAGTCGTAGCCGCCCTTCTCCTCGTTCCACTCGAGATCCGGGTCCGGCACCTTGAGCCCGAGGAAATCGGCCTGCGGGACGGTGATGTCGACGAACTTCTGCCTCAGCTCGTCATTGGTCTCGCGCTTGATCCGCCAGCGCATCGACTGCGCGGTGTTGGGCGAATTCTCGTCGGGCGGGCCGAACATCATCAGGCTCGGCCACCACCAGCGGTTGAGGGCGTCCTGCGCCATGCGCTTCTGCTCGCTCGTGCCGTTCGCAAGCGCGATCATGATCTCGTAGCCCTGGCGCTGGTGGAAGCTCTCTTCCTTGCAGATGCGGACCATCGCGCGGGCATACGGCCCGTATGACGTCCGCTGCAGCGGCACCTGGTTCATGATCGCCGCGCCGTCGACGAGCCAGCCGATCGCGCCGATGTCGGCCCAGGTCAGCGTCGGATAATTGAAGATCGTGCTGTATTTGGCTTTGCCGGAGTGCAGCGCCTCGACCATCTCCTCGCGGCTCGTGCCCAGAGTCTCCGCCGCGCAATAAAGATAGAGGCCATGCCCCGCCTCGTCCTGCACTTTGGCGAGCAGGATCGCCTTGCGCCGAAGCGAGGGCGCGCGCGTGATCCAGTTCCCCTCGGGAAGCATCCCGACGATCTCGCTGTGCGCATGCTGGCTGATCTGCCGGGTCAGCGTCCGGCGGTACGCCTCGGGCATCCAGTCTTTGGGCTCGATGAAGTCGTCCGCGGCAACGCGCGCCTCGAAGGCCTCGAGGAGCTTCGGGTCCTCGAGATTCTCGATCTTCGCCGTCTTCTGAAGCTCGGTCGTGTACATGCCTCTCTCGATGTAGTCCGTGCCGAGTTAACGTTCAAATCTCGACGACTGCTCCACCGAGTGTCCGCGAATAGCCGGTGAACTCGGCAATCGGCCGGCCGTCCCTGGTGCGCACGCTGACTCGGGTCACGCCGCTGCGCCCGGCGGTCGCCGACTCTTCGGCTTCGGCGACCAGCGTGTCGCCTTCGGCAGCGCTTCCAAGGAACACGATGCCTGCCTGCGCAGCGACCGTCTTCTCGTTCCTTCCGTTGCACACATAGGCAAAAGCCGTGTCGGCGAGGGCGAACACCATGCCGCCGTGCACGATGCGGTGGCCGTTGAGCATGTCGGCGCGCACCTCCATCGACAGCCGCGCATAGCCCGCGCGCGCTTCCTCGATGCGGATGTCCCACGCCGGGCCGGTGCCCTCGGCGGCAAGCATCCCGTGCGCCACGCGGCTCGCGAGTTCGTTTGCGTCCACGGCCCCTCCTTCGCTACTCGGCAGGCATGGCTTACGAGACCATCGACTTCAAGGCGGATGGGGCCGTCGCCCGGATCACGCTGAACCGCCCGGACCGGCTCAACAGCTTCACCGTGCAAATGCACGAGGAGCTTCGCGACGCGCTGGCCAATCTCGGCGAAGCGCGCGTCGTCGTGCTCACCGGTGCGGGTCGCGGCTTTTGCGCCGGGCAAGACCTCAACGACCGGGCGATTGCGCCGGGCAAAGCCGTCGATCTCGGCGATACGGTCAGCCAGTGCTGGAACCCGCTGATCCGCGCCCTCACCTCATTGCCGCAGCCGGTGATCGCACGAGTCAATGGAGTCGCCGCCGGCGCCGGCGCGAACGTGGCGCTCGCCTGCGACATCGTCGTTGCCGGCCGGTCGGCCAAGTTCATCCAGAGCTTCTCGGCGATCGGGCTGATCCCCGACAGCGGCGGCACCTGGGTGCTGCCGCGACTGGTCGGGCAGGCTCGTGCGCTCGGCCTCGCGCTCACCGGCGAGCCGCTGCTGGGCGAGCAAGCGGCGGATTGGGGACTGATCTGGAAGTGTGTCCACGACGACGATCTCGACGGCGAAGTCGACGCGATCGCGGACAAGCTGGCGTCGCTGCCGCCGCTCGGGCTTGCCGCGATCAAGGAGATGATCCGATCGAGCTGGCAATATAGCCTCGACGAGGAACTCGAACGCCAGGCCGGCGCCATGCGCCGGCTCGGCTTCACCGAAGACTATCGCGAGGGCGTCGCCGCTTTCCTTGAGAAACGCAGCCCCAAGTTCGTCGGGAGCTGAGCGGTGGGAACGACAAGGATCGAATATCGAACGCTTCCCGGAACCCGCGCTGCAGTCGGCCGCGCCGGGGCCCACAGCGTGATCGCCGACCGGCCGGAAGGAAAGTTCGGCGGCATGGGCCTCGGCTTCAACGGCGGCGAGCTGCTCGCGCTCGCGATCGGCGGCTGCTTCTGCAACGACATGCAGGCGATCGCCGACGAAATGGGCCTGACGATCAGCGACTTGCGGGTGAGCGTCGATGTGGATTTCGCGGGTGAGCCGTCGCGCGCGAGCGGCGCGCGGATGATTGTCGAATGCAGTCTCGCCGATGGCTCGAGCGCATCGGAGCTGATCGAGCGCGCGAAATCGGCCACGACGATCGGGAATTCATTGCGCGCGGGAATCCCGACGGAGATCAGCGCCGCCTGAACTGCAACTCTCGCGGCTGATGCTCGTTACGCCTCCCGAATAACAGACGAGGAGGAAAGCTGTGGGTCTGATCATCATCATCATCTTGATCCTGCTGCTCGTCGGTGCGGTTCCGCACTGGGGCTACAGCAGGGGCTGGGGCTACGGCCCGTCGGGCCTACTCGGCCTGATCCTGATCATCATCGTCATCCTGGTGCTGCTGGGCCGGATCTAGCGGCAGCGCGAGACACCCGCGGAGCTGGCCGTCAATCGGCGACCAGCTCCGCGAATTTTTCGAGGTCGATATTGCCGCCCGATACGACGCAGACGATCGGGCCTTCGCCGGCCTGTCCGGTGAGCGCCGCGGCCAGCGCGAGCGCGCCCGCCCCTTCCGCAATCGTTCGAGTTTTCTCGGCAATCAGCCGCATCGCTTTTCGCGTCTGATCGAGCGTCACCGTGATCGTGCCGTCGGTGACCGGGCGCATGCGCTGCCACATCCGCTCGGTGACGCTCTTGCCGCCCGCGCCGTCGACGAACGACGCCTTCCAGTCGGGAAACCACTGCGGCCCGCCATGGGCCAGCGAATAAGCATAAGGCGCGGCCGTTTCGGGCTCGGCACCCAGCACCTTCACGTCGGGGCGGAGAGCCTTGATCGGGCTTCCGACGCCGGTCACCAGGCCACCGCCCCCGATGGCTGCAATCACCGTCTTCACCTCGGGCAAATCCTCGAGAATCTCGAGCGCCATCGTCCCGTGGCCGGCAATGAAATCGTAGCTGTCGAACGGGTGGACGAGCGTTGCGTCGACGCCAGGATAGGCGTGCGCTTCGGCAATCTTCCATGCGTCCTGGTAGGAGACGGGGATGATCTCGGCGCCGAGTGCCCGCATCCGGTCGATCTTCGTCTGGGGCGCGGTCTCGATCGCCACCACCGTGCACGGCACGCCGAATTGGCGCGCCGCATAAGCGACGCCCTGCCCGGCGTTGCCGGCGCTGATCGTCCAAACGCCCTTGGCGCGCTCGTCGTCCGACAGCGCGGCCACGGCATTGGCCCCGCCGCGGATCTTGTAAGCGTTGGTCGGCTGCAGATTCTCGAGCTTCAGCCAGATCTCCGGAGCGCCGGCCTCAAGCTCGAGCTTCACCAGCGGCGTTCGCAGCACCGTGCCAGCGATCCGGCTGCGGGCCCCCTCGACGTCATCCAGGAGGATCGGTCGAACCGGTTCGATCATTAGTCGCGCGCTCCCCGCTGAGAAGCGCCTCTTGCGGCCGCGGCCGCTAAATCTCAAGGGTCAGGCGGGAGACCAGGCCGGGCAGCCCGAACCCCGCGGCAAGGGCAAGTCGAGATCGAATTGGTCGACACTCGTGCGGCTAACCCGTCGATAATGCGCCATGAGCGCGGCAAACCGAGGCTCGCGCATGAGGAACGGGAAGAGGTCGAACTCGCCGCTGCGGGCCGCCTCGGCGGTGGGGCGCTCAATGAGGATGCGTCGAGGCGGGGTGCATTCGAGATCGGCCACGACGTTGAGAGCGATGCGGTCGCCAAGCTCGACGAGTCGCGGATCGGGATCGCGCTGGTGTTGGTTGGTGACGATCGCCTGCATCATCCAGAACCCCATGTAGCGCGTCGGGAAGCGGAAGCCGCGCTGCAGGACGTCATGCCAGCCGAAAGACGGGTCGACCGAAAGGAAAGCGACGCTGTCGCCGGCGCGCATCCCCTGTACCGCACGAGTGACATCGTCCTCGGCGCCAGGTCTGCGATTCGCCTGCTGCACGGCAATTGTGAATGGAAGACAGAGCAGCGCCGGCGCAGCGAGGATCGCGAGGGGAGGCGGCTTGGCGCCGCTCGAGAGATAGGCGGCGAGCGCGATCGCCGAGCATCCGAGCATCGGCACCGCGTGATAGCTCCAGCCCTTCGCCTGGACAAAGTAGCTGAATGTGAACCCGAAAGCAGCGACGGCCAGCGCCGAAGCGAAGTTCGAAGCCTGGGACGCCCGAACACGCAGGCTCACGACAAGCACGGCGATCGTAACCAGCGACGTGATGACGGCCGGCTGGAACAGCTCGACGGCATGTTTAGCCCCGGTCGCTCCGTAGGCCAGCATGAGCATCGGCAACACGATCGCGAAATAGTCGCGCGCGGCCAGCATCAGGAGGACCGCGTAAATGACCCCTACGGCAGCAACGGCGAGAGTCTCAGGACGAAGCGGCCGCCACTTTCGCTGCTGCTCCGCAAGGAGCCACGCTTCGAGGAGCAGCGGAACAATGAGGAAGTAATGTTTGAGCGCGAAGCCAAGGGCTGCGCCGGCTCCGACCAGAATCGCCAAAGTCGTCGGTACGCTGTCTCCGCGGCGGCGCGCTGCGGCCAAGGCGGCGTAAGGAACCGCGCCAATGAGCGCGATATGCTCGCGTTGGCCAAAGTCCGTCCACGGCATGGCGACGAGGACCAAGGCCGAATAAGCGAGCAGAATGGTCCGCCGCAGCGGCTGAGCGAAGCGGATCAGGCGATCCGTCGCAAACAACGCAAGAGCCGCGGCGAAGCCGACGAGTAGGATCAGTAGATGGTCGGCGCGGACGTGCACCAGCCCGGAAAGCCAATCGACGGGCATCGCCATCCAGAACCACAACGGCGGGTTGACCTCGATGATGTCGCGATAAAGGTGCGCGCCGTGGTTGAGCTGCCGCCCTATCCACAGTTGCCAGGCGACGTCCGCATCGACGGTTCCCCGAACGCGCAACGCCACCAGCACAGCAGTCACCGCGAGCGCAACCAGCATCGGTCTCGATGCAAGCCCAAAGGGAGCCCTCACGCGAGCCCGTAATTGCTGCCCGACCGATGCTGCCGTTGCCATGGACGCGGCATAGCGGCTCTTGGTAAACACGTGGCTAAGTCGATCGCCCGGTTGCGCCGCTCCGTGCTTCCTCGCAAGGGCGATCCGGAGAGGCTCTCGATGAAGATACCGCAGCTGCTGAATTACGAACGCGACCGCTGGATCGCCGGCGACAGCGCGGTGGAGATCCCGAGCGCCATCGACGGCGCGCCGGTGGCGACCACCGGCTCGGGCGGCATCGATTTCGGCGCGATGCTTGCCCATTCGCGCGAGGTCGGCGGGCCGGCGCTGCGCAAGCTCACCTTCCACGAACGTGCGCGGATGCTCAAAGCGCTCGGCCTCGCGATCATGGCGCGCAAGGAAGAGCTGTACGACCTCAATTACCTGACCGGCGCGACTCGCAAGGATGGCTGGATCGACATCGAAGGCGGCGCGGGCACGCTCTTCTCCTTCTCGTCGAAAGGACGTCGCGAGCTTCCCGACGCGCATGTGCTGCTCGACGGCCAGCTCGAAGGGCTGTCGAAGAACGGCTCTTTCGTCGGCCAGCATATCTACACGCCGCTCCAGGGCGCCGCGGTCCACATCAACGCGTTCAATTTCCCGGTGTGGGGAATGCTCGAGAAGCTTGCGCCGACCTTGCTTGCCGGCTTGCCGGCGATCGTGAAGCCCGCCTCGGCCACGGCTTATCTCGCCGAAGCGGCGTTTCGCATCATGATCGAGGCCAAGGTCCTGCCACCCGGGGCGATCCAGCTGATCGTCGGCTCGGTCGGCGACCTGTTCGACCATCTGACCGGGCAGGACATGGTCAGCTTCACCGGCTCCGCTCACACCGCGCTTAAGCTCAAGTCGCACCCCACGGTCGTGCGCGAATCCGTCCGATTCGTGGCGGAACAGGACAGCCTCAACGCCTCGCTGCTCGGCCCCGACGCGGCACCCGGCACGCCCGAGTTCGACCTCTTCATCAAGGAGGTCGCGACCGAGATGACGGTGAAGGCCGGGCAGAAATGCACCGCTATCCGCCGCGCCATAGCGCCGGCAGCATATCTGGACGCTGTCGAGAAGGCGCTTGCCGAGCGCCTCGCCAGGACCAAGGTCGGCGATCCGCGCGCCGAAGATACGCGCATGGGCGCCCTCGTCAGCCTCAGCCAGCGCGACGATGTCCGCAATCGCATCCGCGAGCTCGAGGCGGCGGGCGCGCGCATCGTCTCCGGCGACCCGGACGGGAAGCCGCCGATTGCCGGAGGGGCCTTCCTCCCGCCAGTGTTGCTCAGGACCGACGATCCATGGGGGACCTCCGCGGTCCACGATTGCGAGCCCTTCGGCCCCGTTTCGACGATCATGCCGTACCGCGACATCCCCGACGCGATCGCGCTCGCCAATCGTGGCCGCGGCAGCCTCGTGCTCTCGCTGTTCAGTCACTCGCCGGAGGCGGCGCGCGAGTTCGTCCAGGGCGCAGCCGCCTATCATGGGCGAATGCTGGTGCTGAACCGCGACAATGCGGCGGAATCGACGGGCCACGGCTCGCCGCTGCCGGTTCTCGTCCACGGCGGGCCCGGCCGTGCCGGCGGAAGCGAGGAGATGGGCGGCGTGCGCGGCGTCAAGCATTACATGCAGCGCACCGCGCTCCAGTCGACGCCCGCGATGATCGCCGCGATCACCGAGCAATATGTCACCGGCGCGCCCAAGCATGTGATCGACGTCCACCCGTTCCGGCTCAGGATGAGCGAGCTCAGGATCGGCGACACATTGGAGACGCCGAGCCGGACGATCACGCTCGACGACATCGAGTATTTCGCCGAGTTCACCGGCGACAAATTCTACGCGCACATGGACGAGGAGGCGGCGAAAGCCTCGCCGATTTTCGAGGGCCGCGTCGCCCATGGCTATTTGCTTCTGAGCTTCGCCGCCGGCCTCTTCGTCGATCCCGATCCCGGGCCGGTGCTCGCCAACACCGGGCTCGAGAATTTGCGTTTTCTGACCCCGGTCTATCCGGGCGATTCGATCCGCGTGGAGCTCACCGTCAGGGCCAAGTCGATCAAGTCCGACGAGACGGGCCAGGTCCGCTGGGCCGTCGAAGTGTTCAACCAGAAGGACGAGTTGGTCGCGACCTACGACCTGCTGACGGAAAACGTGCCCTAAGAGGCGGAACGGCGCTCTCCGGCTGTTCGTTTCAGCAGCGATTTCCCAAAGGAGAGGCACGATGAAAGTCAGCGAAGTGATGACGCGCGACGTCCAGACGATCCGTCCCGACCAGCGCGTGCAGGAGGCTGCGTCCTTCATGCTCAGCGCCGACGCGGGCTCGATTCCCGTGACCGACGGCGACCGCTTGATCGGCATGATCACCGACCGCGACATCGCGGTTCGCGGAGTCGCCAAGGGCTATGGGCCGGATACGCCGGTCCGCGAGCTCATGACCAACGACATCATCTGTGCGCGCCATGATGACGACGTCGACGATGTCGCGAGCAAGATGAGCGAAGCGCAGGTGCGGCGGCTGCCGGTGATCGACGACCAGGAGCGGTTGTGCGGGATCGTCAGCCTGGGTGACCTCAGCCGCGATGCCGACGAAGATGCGGCCGCCGAGGCGCTCGAGGGCGTCAGCGAGCCGGGCGGAAAGCACCAGCAATAAGGCTTAGCGGCCGGCGATTTCCTTGATCGCCTGATCGACGAGCTTCGCATCGGTCGAGGCATCGTGCCTGTCCGCGATGATCCTCGCCGCGGCCCTGGCCGCCGCGTCGGCGGCCGCGGCGCGTAGCTGCTCCACGGCGGCCCGTTCCTCGGCGGCGATCTTGTCCTCCGCCATGCGCGTTCGACGCTCGATCAGCGCTTCGGAATCCTTCTTCGCCTTGGCGACGATTTCCTTGGCTTCGTGCTTCGCGCGCTCGAGCAGCGCCTCGCGGTCCTTGTCGACCGACGCGGCCTTTGCCTCATATTCCGCCTTCAGCGCTTCCGCCTCCTTGCGCAGCGATTCGGCCTCGGCGAGCTGATCCCGGATCAGCGCGATCTTCGAATCGAGCGCTCGGCCGACGGCGCCCGGGACCTTCTTCCAGATGAGCAGGATGAAGACGATCAGGATGGCGAGCGACACCCAGCCGCCGGGGTTCATCCCGAGGAACGTCGGCTCCGCTTCTGCGGGCGCGGGCGCGGCGGCTGCGATCAGCATTGCGCTAGACATTGAACTCCGCCTTCACCGCTGCGGCGGCGTCCTTCTTGTCGACGGTGAGACCTGCCACCCGGCGGACCATGTCCCGGGTGGCTTCGGCCGCGACCGATTCGATCTCCGAGCGCGCTGCGGCTAGCGCCTCGCGGATCGAGGACTGAGCGGCCTCAACCTTCGCGTTCACCTTGTCGGCGGCGGCCTTGACCCGGGCTTCGGTGTCGCGCCCGCTTTCGGCCTTCGCTTCCTGTGCGATGCGACCGGCTTCGGAACGAGCCGCGTCCATCCGCTCGCGCCATGCAGCCTCCGTCTCGTCAGCGGCCGTTCGCGCCTTCTGCGCGGCTTCGAGGTCGCCGGCGATGCGCTTCTCGCGCGCTTCGACGGTCGACTGGATCTTCGGCACCATTCCCCGCGCGATCACGAAGAAGATGAAGGCAAGCGCCACCGCCAGCCACAGGAACTGCGACAGATAGACTTCGGAGAGCTGCGAAAGCTGAGGCATGAGATGCTCCGGGCGAGAGGCCCGTTCTGCTCCGGCTTAGAAAGCGAACAGGATGAGCATGGCAACGGCGAACGCCATGAGGCCGAGAAGCTCGGCGGCGGCGAAGCCGATGTAGAGGCGGCCCTGCTGGCCGTCCGAGGCCGCCGGGTTCCGGATGGCGCTCTGGAGGAACGATCCGAACACATAACCGACGCCCGCCGAAGCGGCCCCGACGCCGACCGCCGCGAGACCGGCGCCGATAAGCTTTGCAGAAGCGACATCCATGATTGAACTCCCTTGAAAATCCGTTGCTTAGTGAAGGTTGACCGCCTCGCTGATGTATAGCGAGGAGAGGATTGCGAAGACGTACGCCTGGATCGCCGCGACCAGCAGCTCGATCATGCTGACGAACATGATGAAAAGGAAGCAGAGGATCGTAATCCCGATCCCGCCGGCGCTGTGCGCGTTCAGCGCCTGGACCACGAAATTGCCGAACACGTCGAGGAGCACGTGGCCGGCGAACATCGCGATGAACGGCCTGAGGCCTAGGCTGAACGGCCTCACGAGGAAGCTGATCAGCTCGATCGGCGCGATGAAGATTTTGAAGATGAACGGCGCGTCCTTGGGCACGAACAGCGAGAAGAAGTGGAGGCCGTGCTTCCAGAAGCCCACGCCGAGCACGATCGCGAAGGTGATCAGCGACATGACGCCCGTGAAGGTGAACTGGGCGGTGATGGTGAATGGGTGCGCCGCGGAAATGATTCCGAACGGCATGTTGGCCATCAGGTTCGCGAACAGCAGGAAGACGAAGGCAGTGAACACCCACGGCAGATACTTCCGCCCCTCGGGGCCGATGCTCACGTTCACCATGTCGTCGACGAAGGCGATGAAGCCCTCCACGGCGACCTGCCAGCGGCCGGGGATCAGCTCGCGCTTCATTCCGCCGAACATGAACAGCCAGATCGTGCCGAGGACGATCAGCGTCCACAGCGCGCTATTCGTGAAGACGAACGGGTTGTTGTGCCCGAACGAACCGAAGATCGGCTCGATCACGAACTGGTGCATCGGGTCGATTTTGCCGCTCGCGGCCACTTTCGTTCCTTAGTCCTGTTCGCCTCGAGCTTTCCTCGAAGCCTCGTTTGAAATCCGAATGACGTTCCAGAAGCCGACCGCGAAGCCGAGGAACAGCATCACGAGCATCAGCCACGGCCTCGTCCCTAACCAGCGGTCGAGAAGCCAGCCGACGATTCCGCCCCCGAGAGGACAACCGACGAGCTGGCTCAGCACCAGCTGGCCGGCCTGGACGTTGGCGTCAGGCTGCCGCTTGGCCGTCCGCTTCGCTTCCGCCTGCTGCAGCCGGTCGAGCCGCTCATCGAGCGATTCGAGCCGCGCATCCGGTGGAAGCTTCGGGACCTCGCCGGCACTATCGTCCTCTGCCATGTCTCTCCCTATGCGTCGCCCCTGCTGAAACTAGAGGGCCAGACAAGGGACGAGGAACATGGCGGAAAGCGGCACCGCCACGGCGCGGCTCCTTTATGAACCGGCGTCAGGATAGTCAACCGGCGCGGCGGCTCAGTGGCAGTAGTCCGGAAGCGGGATCGACTGTCCCGGAGCGCGCCGACGCCACACGCCGTCGGCAAGCATATAGGCCTCGCCTGCAGCCAGGCTCGAAAGCAGCTGGCAGCCCGTCGCCATCCCGACCAGGTCCGGCGAGACGTTCCGCCGCTGCGAGAGCTGGATGTAGAGGTTGCGGCGCTGGATGTTGATCGCCCTCACCTGCCGTTCGACTTGGGGCGTCGCGGCGCCCCGCGTCCCCATATAGCCGTCATAGCGCTCGCCGACCTGGCCAGCCTGGACCGCTTCGCCGAGCACCGGCGACTGCGCGGCGACAGCCGTTGACCGCCCAAGCGCAGCCGCAACCAGGAGAAGTCTTCGCATCACGGCCGCGTTGGCGCTGGCGGGAACGCCTGCGGGTTCTTCTGGATCATCTGCTGCACGTCGGAAGCGAGCCGCACCACGACCTGCTGGCTGATGTTCACATTGAGGTTGACGTCGATCGGCTTGTCCGGCGCCTTGACCGTGATGCAGCCGTTCAGCGCTGCCGCGAGCGCGATCCCGGCGGCAAGCCTGGCGCCGCTTTTCCATCGTCTGGTCACTTCTTTCCTCCGGGTGGTGGCGATTTCGCCGGTTGCGACTGCGGAGCAGGCTGGGTGGTCTGCTCCTCTTGCTTGTTCGTGCTCAGCACGTCGACCTTGAGGGCGGGAGAATCGATCGGGAAGGGCATCACCGGCGCGATCACCTGCGTCGGATCCTTGAACCCCTTCGCCATCTGGATCAGCGCCCGGAACGGCCCGTTGATGTTCACATTGAGCCGCAGCGGGATCTGCGCGAACACCTTGTGCACCAGCCCGGCTACGAAGCCGTGCGTGGGCCCGAGCGACGGCCCCTCGATCGTCAGGTTCGTCGCGAATTCCCCGGCCAGGTCGCCGTTCAGCCGCACGATCATCGATTTGTATTTGATGTCGGTGAAGAGGTCGAAGGCGACTCCGGCCGCAAGCCCGCCGGGCTTCGTGCCGGTATAATGGAGCTCGCCTCCGGGCGGACGCGAATCGAGCCGTCCGCCCACGATGCGCCCACCATTTTCGTCGAAGATCATCGGCAGGACGCCGTCGAACGTGCCGGTGAGCTCGAGCCCCTGGAAGCCGAGGCTGTCGACGAACTGCTTGGCGTCGAAACCCACGAGGTCGAAGGTCAGCCGCTTCGCGCTCGGGCTGCCGAAGTTCAGCACCGTTTCCTCAAGGATGAGCTTGCCGCCCATGAACGGCCACTCGCCCCGCTCGATTTTCACGAGGTTGTTGGGAAGCAGCTGGTAGCTGATCACGCCGTTGCTGACGATGATGCCGGGATTGATCGACTGGACCGTGGCGACCTGGTGAGGCGCGGTTTCGAGCTTCAGAAGGTCTGTGAAGTGCATGTTGGTGCTGAGTCCCGTGACCGGCCCGAACGGCGCTGCGAGGCTCACGTTCGCGGTCGAGAAATCGCCGGTGGAGGTGACCTTGCCCCCGGCGGCCCAGTCAATTCGGCCCTGTCCGCGAACGGTCCCGTCGACGAGCGCGACCACGCCTTCGGTGAGGCGGGTGAGCTCATCCGGCTGGAAGTTCGGCCCGAACGCAAGGCCCGGAACATCGAGAAGAGCGTGACCGGCGCCTGTGGAAAGCCGATGCTCGATGGTGACATCGGTGACGAGCGTGCCCGTGGAAGGCTGATGCAGAGAGCCGGTCGCGCGGACAAAATCGCCGCCGATGGTCATATGAACGTCGTTGCTTCTCAGCGGATAGAAGCGCGGATCGGGGTTGATGTCCGAGACCGTCAGCGCGCTGTCCACCGTCAACGCGCTCTTCCGGTAAAGCCACCTGCCGACGGCATCGCTGAGCAGCAGCGGCACCTCGCCGATCCTTGCCTTCGCGCCGGTGAAATTGCCTCTTAGCGTCGACCCGGCGAAGCTGCCGTTCAGCCGCGCCGCGTCGAAGACGATCGGCGACGTCGGCTTGCCGAGACGCATGGCGAGGCTGTTGAAGAAGAAGTTCTTGCCGCTGACCTGGCCGTTCGCCGCCGCGAGGTGCAGCGGCGAAGTTCCGAGGCGACCGTTCAGCACCGGCTGGTTGAGCCGCGCGCTGGTGACGACCGCACCGCCCTTGGACTTGTACACGATGGCCGGCCCGACCGGGCAGACCGGCAGCCGCGTCGGCCCCAGCTGAAGTGTGCTCATCTGCAGATAATCGAAGGTGACCACGGCGCAGCCGGTGCCGACGGCAAAGGCACCGCCGGGACCGACCCGTCCATTGATCGGCAGGCGCAGCGCCTTGACGCGTCCGTTCGGGAAGGCGCCGTCGAGGAGCGCCACGGTGCTGACCGTCGTCGACCCGCCGGGACCAGGACCGAAGCGGATCGGCGCGAGCGCGAGCCGCTGCCCTGCAGCGCTGTACGGGGCGAGATTGGCGACGCCGCTGAGCGGCACACCCGGCCTCGGCTGCGACAGCGCAACTCGGCCCGACGGCAGGCCGCCGCCGCCCATGTCGATGGTGGTGTCGATCCTCAGGCCGCCCGTGGGCCAGTAGTAAGTCACGCCGCTACCGCCGGCGATGCGGGCATGGGCTCCCGTCGGCGTCTGGATTACCGCATTGTTGATCCTTGCGGCGCCGCCTCCCGGGAAGTTCACCACCTTGATCGCGCCATCGATGTCGAAGTGGCGCGCGGTGCGGGTGATCGCTGCTGCCATCTGCGTCGCGATCGGGCCGAGCGGCGTGCCGGCGGCGGCCTGCAGCGGCTGCGTCACAGCTTCGTACATCGGCGGCGCAAGGGAAGCGCTGTCGGTGTCGAAGCTTCCGTCGAGCGCGAACGTGCCTTGCCGGGAGTTGAGGTGGTAGGCCCCGTTGACGAACGTCACATCGGCGAAAATCGTGCCGAGCCGCGACTTCTGCGCTGACAGCTTCACTCGTCCGGCGACGTCCGCGAGCGAGCCCTTGTAAGTGATGTCGCCGGTGAAGTTCGCGAGACCGTTGGCGCCCGCGGTCAGCGTGCTGATCGCCATGCGCCCGCTTCCGTCCACGCTGCCGAAGGATTCGTTGAAGCTTGCCTTGGCGTCGAATCGCGGCGCGACGACGTAAAACCTGCTGACCGGGCAGACGAAGCTTGCCAGCGTCACCGGGCCTTCGACCTGGGGATGCCGCGCAACGACCGCGACGGCGAGATTGGTGTGAAGCCCGACCGCCGAGCAGCGGCCGGGGGTCAGCTGCCGACTCGCGACCGCGATCCTGCCCTTGAAGCCGCCGCTGAGCTTGCCCGAACCCTCGACGGCAATGCCGACCGGCCCGAACGGCGTTGCAAGCGAGATGCTGGCGTCGGCGATATCGACGGCAAAGTTGGGCAGCTCGAACGGCTTGTTGCTCGGCGGCGGCATTAGCTTGTCGATCTGGCCCCAACTGACCTTCCCATGGATAAGCCGCCCACGCAGCCGAACGCCGCGAGCGACGATCCGGTAGACCTCGAAATTGCCGTTGAGCTTCAGCCGCGTCTGGATCTCCGCGAACCTCGCGGTCAGGTCCGGGTGGTTGGGGTCGCCGATCACCAGATTGCTGACCTGCTGCGTCCGGAAGCCGACCCGGTCGAGGTGATAGCTGCCTTGGACTCCGCGCCGCTCGAGCTCGCCCTTGATGAATCGGGTGGCGATCGGCCGGCGCTCGATCCACACCGCGATGATCGCGATGATCAGCAAGGCAAGGAGGGCGATCGCCAGCCACATCGTGACGCGCGCCCACAGCGGCCGGCGCACGACCACGCGCGTCCGATCGGCCGGCTCGAGCCCCTCGTCTCGCGTCCGCTGGTCCATTGGGGGTTCAAACCCCTCCAGTGCAGCACCGTTCCAGAGGCGGCATGACCTCTTCCTTAAGCGCCGCTCCTGTGGTCTAGGTGCCACTGCTCGGACGGTCGCCAGCAAGGAGCGGCATGAACGAGCGCGTCAACATCGGTCCTGAGCACGCCGCTGGCCATCGCGCCCGCCTGCGGAAGCGGCTGCTGGACGCGGGGCCCGAGGGGTTCCACGACTATGAACTGATCGAATATCTGCTCGCGCTCACGATTCCTCGCGTCGACACCAAGCCGCTGGCCAAGCGGCTGATCCACGATTTCGGCGGCATTGGGCCGCTGCTCTCCGCCAGCGCCGATACCCTGAAGCGCGAAGGCCTCAAGGACGCGACGGTGGCCGCGCTGAAGATCGCCGAGGCGACGGCACTGCGGCTGCTCGAGTCACGCGTAGAGGGCCAACCGATCCTGTCGAGCTGGGAGGCGCTCGGGGATTATCTCCAGGCGGCGATGGGCCACCGCCGGACGGAAGAGGTGCGGATTCTCTTCCTCAATGCCAAGAACATGTTGTTGGCGAACGAAGCGTTGTGGCAGGGCAGCGTCGACGAAGCGTCGGTGCACGTCCGCGAGGTCATCGCGCGGGCCATCGCGCTTGGCGCGACGGCGCTGATCATCGTCCACAACCACCCGAGCGGGGACCCGTCTCCCAGCCAGCAGGACATCCGCCTCACCCGAGACCTGGTCGAGGCGGGGCGACACATGAAGGTGACCGTGCACGACCACGTGATCGTGGGTGCCCAGGGCCGGACAAGCATGCGGGCGATGGGGTTGATTTGAGATTTTTGCATTGGTCTTCAGCGATCTTCGAGCGGAGTTTGCTCGTTGGTTCGTTGCATCGCTGGCGTCGTCGCCGGTCACGCCTTAGCGGACTTTCGACCTATCAGCCCGCGCTCGACTAACTCATAATAAGCCAAACCCACCAACAGGCACGTGACGATACAAACGGGGAAAATGACGAGCCAGGAATGACCCGCCAAGCGCGCGGCGGCGGGAAGAACGAGCTCGTGCGTGAGGTAGAGGGCGTATGATGCGCTTCCCATGAACACCAGCCATGCGGGAACCGTGATGCGCCTCCGGCACTCCATCAGAGACAGCTGCAATGTCAGGCATGCGCATGCGAGGCCGACGATCAGGCGTTGCTCCTCGCGAGCGCCGAGCAACCCCCACCAAATCAGGAGCGCACCTGCAAGGAGCAAGAGCAGCCAATGGCCTTTGCCGCGCCGATAAAGTACGCAGGCCGCTATGCCCATCAGGAATTCGAGGTTAATGGAGGCCAAGGGAATATTGCCGCTGGGGCCCAGCAGAATCGCAGTCGCCCAGACGGCGAGCCCAAACCACAAATAACCGCTGAAATAGCAGAGGCCGAAAACGAAGTAGAACAGCATTTCGTGTTGCAAAGTCCACGCGACGGCCAGCGCGGGGATCGGCCAAACGGGAAGCAGCGTCAGTGTCGGAAGCCAGCCCCATCTTTCTACTTTGTACGGATACGCAGGGACCGCAGTGTAAATGAGCGCTGCAAGCAGACCGACTGGCAGGTAGGGCAGAATGACGCGGCGGAAGCGCGCTCGCGCATAACCCACGAGGGTGCGCTTCTTTTCGACCGTGGAATGGTAAATGATGAAGCCGGAGAGGACGAAGAAGAAGTCCACCCCGACAAAGCCTCTCCCGAATATGCCAAGCGCGTAGGGCCCGCCCAATTTGCGAGCCCAATCACTGGTGTGATCCAGCAAAACCATGAATGCCGCGATTGCTCGGCCAGCCTGAAGGACGTTGATGATATGACGGCTGTCGGGCTCCACGTGCCAAGCTTAGCAGGCACGCATACTCGCCTGCTACACTCCAGCGAGCGCCGTTCAGCGGCTGATTTGAAGCTGCCCGCCGCCTCTGCTAGCCGCGTGCCGCATGGTCCCCCGCTATTCGCGCCCCGAGATGACCGCGATCTGGTCGGCCGAGAACCGCTATCGCATCTGGTGGCAGATCGAGGTCTTCGCGGCCGAGGCGATGGGCGAGATCGGGATGATCCCGGCGGACGACGCGAAAACCATTCGCGCCGCTTACGACCGCAACGCTCTGGGCGAGATCGACATTGGAGCGATCGACGCGATCGAAGCCGTCACCAGGCATGACGTGATCGCCTTCCTGACCTGGGCGGGCGAGAAGCTCGGGCCGGAGAAACGCTGGCTGCACCAGGGAATGACCAGCTCCGACGTGCTCGACACGGCGCTCGCGGTGCAGCTCAAGCAGGCGGCCGACCTGCTGATCAAGGACATCGAGGCGCTGCTCGAAGCGCTGAAGCGCCGCGCGTTCGAGCACAAGACGACGCCCACGATCGGCCGCAGCCACGGAATCCACGCCGAGCCGACGACGTTCGGCGTGAAGCTCGCCCAAGCCTATGCGGAGTTCACGCGCAATCGGGAGCGCCTGGTTGCTGCGCGCGACGGCGTCGCGACGTGCGCGATTTCGGGCGCGGTCGGTACCTTCGCCAACGTCCCGCCATCGGTCGAAGAGCATGTCGCGGCGGAGCTCGGTCTCACACCGGAGCCGGTTTCGACGCAGGTGATCCCGCGCGACCGCCACGCGATGTTCTTCGCGACGCTGGGCGTCATCGCCTCGTCGATCGAGCGCGTCGCGACCGAGATCCGCCACCTCCAGCGCACGGAGGTGCTCGAGGTGGAGGAATATTTCTCGCCCGGCCAGAAGGGCAGCTCGGCGATGCCGCACAAGCGCAATCCCGTGCTGACCGAAAACCTCACCGGCCTTGCGCGGATGGTGCGTGGCTATGTCACGCCCGCGCTCGAGAATGTCGCCTTGTGGCACGAGCGGGACATTTCGCATTCCTCGGTCGAGCGGTTCATCGGCCCGGATGCGATGATCACCCTCGACTTCGCGCTCGCGCGGCTGACCGGCGTCGTCGACAAGCTCCTCGTCTATCCCGAGCGGATGCAGAAGAATCTCGACCGCATGGCCGGCCTCGTTCATTCGCAGCGGGTGCTGCTTGCGCTCACCCAGGCGGGGCTCAGCCGCGAAGACGCCTATTCGCTCGTGCAGCGCAATGCGATGAAGGTATGGGAGAGCGATGGGCAGCTGTCGCTGCTCGACCTGCTCAAGAACGACGCGGAGGTTTCCGCGCGTTTGCCGGCCGATCAGCTCGATGGGCTATTCGATCTCGGCTATCACCTGAAGCAGGTCGACACGATCTTCGAGCGCGTTTTCGGCAACGCTTAAACATCTAGCCTTGCGCGTTTTTTGCGTGCCTGGAGCGAATTCTAGGCTATGAGGTTCCGGGGCAATAAGGCGGACAGATGGACGAGGTGCAGGAGCTGCAGGGCGAATTCGTGGCCGAGCGCACCGGCGCCGGTGCCGGGGTCCAGGCCGGCTCGTGGCTGCTCGAATTGTCGCTCGACTGGATCGTTCTGCGCGCATCCGAAAACATCCACCACCTGCTCCACGAATCGCATGTGACATTGATCGACGAGCCGCTCAGCCGCTTCGTCCACGCCCAGGCGCTCCACGACCTCAGGAACCTCTTCTCGCGGCTCAGCGGAACCATGGGGATCGCGCGGGCCTACGGCATCCGGCTGAGCGACGATCCGGACCTCGTCGACGTTGCATTCCAGCTAAGCGACGGGCGGGTGCTGTTCGAAGCGGTGCCGTCGAGAGGCGCGTTCGGCGAATGTTTCGGGACCGTTGGCGGCCTCGTCGCGGGGCTCGGCGCAAGCCGAGGCCAAGCGTTGCTCGACAATGCCGCTCGGCGCATGCGCGCGCTTACCGGTTATGATCGCGTGACTCTCATTTGCGGCGAGCAGCGCGCGGAGAGCAGCCGGGGAGCTTTTGAGGCCGACTTGACGCTCGACACCGACGTGCCCGCGATCGTCGCGGATGCGCAGGCGGAGACAATCGCTTTGTACCCGCGCCACGCAGATGAAAGCGCCGCCGATCATGCGTTGTTGTGCGCATGCGATTCCGACAGCCGAGAAGCGCTGAGCAACGCCGGCGTACGGGCCGTGATGCGCATCCCGTTCAGCGCCGACGGGATTTCGGGCGAATTCCGCTGTGACAGCCGGACGGCGCGCGGACCCTGCTTCGAGCTTCACGCCGCCGCCGAGCTGTTTGCCCAATTGTTCGCAATGCGGCTGGAGATCGATCGCCTGCGCAGTTCCTAAGCGGACGGGCATTCGGCCATGCGTGACAGGAGATGAAAATGTCCCAAATCGCCATTTACGGAATTCCCGGCAGCCCCTTCCTCCGCTCCGTCGAGATTGCACTCAAAGAGAAGGCCGTTCCGTATCAGCTCCACGCCATGTCGCCGGCCGACATGAAGACTCCCGATCATCTCGAGCGTCATCCGTTCGGCCGGATTCCAATGTTCGAGCATGACGGATTTCGCCTTTACGAATCGCAGGCGATCATTCGCTACATCGACGATATCTTCCCCGATCCGAGACTGACTCCGGCCGATCCAAAGGCTCGCGCGCGGATGAACCAGGTGATCGGGATCATCGAATGGTATCTCTTCCCCAGGGCCGCGGCCCCGATCGGCTTCCAGCGGATCATCGGTCCGAGGCTGCTCGGGATTCCCAGCGACGAGAGCATCATCGCCGAGGCGATGCCGACGGCGCGTATCTGCCTTGCCGAGCTCGACCGGCTGCTCGGCGACAAACCCTATATGGCCGGCGACCAGCTGACGGTCGCCGACATCATGCTGGGCGCGCAGCTCGACCTGTTCAGCGAATGCGCCGAGGGACGCGAATTGCTTTCGGGCACCAGGCTGGAGCCCTGGCTCGCACGCATGCGCTCGCGTCCAAGCTTCGAGGCGACGCGGCCTCCAGCAGCTTTGAGAGAAGCGGCCTAGCCGCTGAAATAATCGCGCGCGCGGGCGAAGAAGCTCTTCGCCGCGGGGCATTCGTCGCCGGTCTCGGTCGCGCGGAATTCCTCGAGCAGCTTCTTCTGCTTGGCCGACATCCGCGTCGGAGTTTCAACCAGGATTCTCGCAACCAGGTCTCCACGACCGCGGCCGTTGAGCACGCTCATTCCGGATCCGCGGTGGCGCAGCTGCTCGCCCGACTGAATGCCGGCCGGGATCTTGAGCTCGACGCTGTTGCCGTCGATGCCCGGCAGGCTGATCGCTCCGCCGAGCGCCGCGGTCGTGAAGCTGACCGGACATTCGGCGATCAGGGTCGTGCCTTCGCGCGCGTAGATCGGATGGCGCTTCATGTGGACGAACAGGTAGAGGTCGCCGCTCGCCGCTGTGCGCACGCCCGCCTCGCCTTCTCCGGCGACGCGGATGCGGGTCCCCTCGTCGACGCCTCCGGGAATCTTGACCGACAGCTTGCGCTGGGTGAGCGCACGGCCCTCGCCGTGACAATTATTGCACGGATTGGTGATCACCTCGCCGGAGCCGCGGCAATTGGGGCAACCCCGCTCGACCATGAAGAAGCCCTGCTGAGTGCGGATCTTCCCCATCCCGTCGCAGGTCTGGCAGTGGCTGGTGCAGCGATCGATACCGGCGCACCCGCGCCCGTCGCAGATGTCGCAGGTCGCCTGCGCCTCGATGGTGATCGTCTTCTCGACGCCGGTGAACGCCTCTTCGAGGGTTAGCTCTATATCGTAACGGAGGTCCGCGCCGCGGGCGGCGTTCTGCCGGGCGCCGCCGCGCTGGTCCATGAACTCGCCGAAGATGGTCGAGAAGATGTCGGAAAAGCCGTTGAAGCCGGCTTCGGCGAACGGATCGCCACCGCCGCCGTTCTGGAAAGCGGCATGGCCGAAGCGGTCGTAGGCGGCGCGCTTCTGCGGGTCCTTGAGCACGTCATAGGCCTGGTTGATGGCCTTGAACCGCGCTTCGCTTTCCTTGCACCCGTTCTTGCGGTCGGGATGGTGTTCTTTCGCCATCCGCCGGTAGGCGGCTTTAATCGCGGCGTCGTCGGCGCCGCGCGGGACGCCCAGCAGTTCATAATAGTCCTGCTCGACCATCATCCCTCCCCGTTACGCAATACAGGATCGGGCGCGGCCCCGTGCGGTTCGCGGCGGCCGCGCCCGATCATCATCCCTTGTTCTCTTCGTCGACCTCGGAGAATTCCGCATCGACGACCTCTTCCTGCGTCTCTGCAGGCTCTTCCGACGGACCCGACGTGCCGGCGTCCGGCCCAGCGGCAGCTTCAGACTCCGCCTGCTGCGCCTTGTACATCGCCTCGCCGAGCTTCATCGCCGCCTGGGTCAGTGCGGCGGTCTTCTGCTGCATTTCGTCGGCGTCGCCCTTTTCGACAGCAGCCTTGGCCTCCTCGAGCGCCTTCTCGATCTCCGACTTGATATCCCCGGACACCTTGTCGCCATGCTCGGCGAGCTGCTTCTCGGTCGAGTGAATGAGGCTCTCGGCGTTGTTCTTCGCCTCGGCCGCGCCGCGGCGCTTCTTGTCCTCCTCAGCGAACTGCTCCGCCTCGCGGACCATCTTTTCGATGTCGCTGTCCGCAAGGCCGCCCGAGGCCTGGATCCGGATCTGCTGCTCCTTGCCCGTACCCTTGTCCTTCGCGGACACGTTGACGATGCCGTTGGCGTCGATGTCGAAGGTGACTTCGATCTGTGGCACGCCGCGCGGCGCAGGCGGGATTCCGACCAGGTCGAACTGCCCGAGCAGCTTGTTGTCGCCGGCCATTTCGCGCTCGCCCTGGAACACGCGGATCGTCACCGCATTCTGATTGTCCTCGGCGGTCGAGAAGACCTGGCTCTTCTTGGTCGGAATGGTCGTGTTGCGGTCGATCATCCGGGTGAACACGCCGCCAAGCGTTTCAATACCCAGCGACAGCGGAGTCACGTCGAGCAGCAAGACGTCCTTGACGTCGCCCTGCAGCACGCCGGCCTGGATCGCCGCGCCCATGGCGACGACCTCGTCCGGATTGACGCCGGTGTGCGGCTCACGGCCGAAGAATTCCTTCACCCGCTCGCGCACGCGCGGCATGCGGGTCATGCCGCCGACGAGCACGACGTCGGCGATGTCTTTCGCGTCGACGCCCGCGTCCTTGAGCGCTTTCTTGCAAGGCTCCATCGTCCGCTCGATCAAATCCTCGACGAGCTTCTCGAGGTCGGCGCGGCTGATCGTCTCCACCAGGTGGAGCGGAGTAGTCGTGCCGCCTTCCATGCGCGCGGTAATGAAGGGCTGGTTGATCTCGGTCGTCGCGGCCGACGACAGCTCGATCTTCGCCTTCTCGGCGGCTTCCTTGAGCCGCTGCAGCGCAAGTCGGTCGGTGCGAAGGTCGATATTCTCCTTCGCCTTGAACTTGTCGGCGAGCCAGTTGACGATCCGTGCGTCGAAGTCCTCGCCGCCGAGGAAAGTGTCGCCGTTGGTCGACTTCACCTCGAACACGCCGTCGCCGATCTCGAGGATCGAGACGTCGAACGTGCCGCCGCCAAGATCGTAAACGGCGATCGTCTTGCCGTCTTCTTTCTCGAGCCCGTAGGCGAGCGCGGCTGCGGTGGGCTCATTGATGATGCGCAGGACCTCAAGGCCCGCAATCTGGCCGGCGTCCTTGGTCGCCTGGCGCTGCGCGTCGTTGAAGTAAGCCGGAACGGTGATGACGGCCTGGGTGACGGTCTCGCCGAGATAGGCCTCGGCGGTTTCCTTCATCTTCTGGAGGATGAAGGCCGAAATCTGCGACGGCGAGTAATCCTTGCCGCCTGCCTGGACCCAGGCGTCGCCATTGGCGCCCTTGACGATCTTGTAGGGCACCAGCTCGGTGTCCTTCTTGGTGATCGGATCGTCGAAGCGGCGCCCGATCAGGCGCTTCACTGCGAAAATCGTGTTGTCGGGATTGGTGACCGCCTGGCGCTTGGCCGGCTGGCCGATCAGACGCTCGCCGTCCTTGGTGAAAGCGACGACGGAAGGCGTAGTGCGGGCGCCCTCGCTATTCTCGATGACCTTGGGCTTGCCGCCTTCCATGACGGCGACGCAGCTGTTGGTCGTGCCCAAGTCGATGCCGATGACCTTGGCCATGTTTCTCTATCCCTCTTTCTTCCAGCCCCACTCGGCCCCTGTCGGCGACCGAAAATGTTCAATTCATTCGGGATATAGGTGGCGCAAAACCGACGACAAGGAGTGCGGCAAGGAAGCGTTAACCGCTGTGGCGGTGCCTTAGGGCATCGCCATGCCGCCGTTGACGTGCAACGTCTGGCCGGTGACGTAAGCCGCCTCGCGGCTGGCGAGATAGACGCAGGCTGCGCCGATGTCCTCGCCGGCACCCATTGCCCCCAGGGGAATGCGAGAAAGGATGCTCTCGCGCTGCTGATCGTTCAGGGCATCGGTCATCGCCGAGGTCATGAAGCCGGGCGCAATCGCGTTGACAGTGATGCCCCGGCTCGCGAGCTCCTGCGCGACGGCCTTGGTCATTCCGATGAGCGCGGCCTTCGACGCGACGTAATTCGCCTGCCCGGGATTGCCAGTCACGCCGACCACTGAGGTGATCGAGATGATCCGCCCGAACCGCGCCCGCATCATCGGCTTTGCCGCCCCGCGCATCAACCGGAACGCCGCTTCCAAATTGATCCGGATCACGTCTTCGAACTCCTCATCCTTCATCCGCATGAGGAGGTTGTCGCGGGTCACGCCCGCATTGTTGACAAGTATGTCGAGCTTTCCGCCGAGCGCCTCCACGGCCGACGGCACGAGCTGGTCGACCGCGGCTCCATCGGCGAGGTTGCAGCCGATCGCGACGTGGTCGCGGCCGAGACTCTCGCGAAAGCGCTCGAGCTTCTCGACATTGCTGCCGGAGACCGCGAGACGCGCACCCTGTTTCGCAAGCGTCTGCGCAATCGAGCTTCCGAGACCGCCCGATGCGCCGGTTACCAGCGCCGTCATGCCGCCCAGATCGAACATCTATGCAATCTCCTTCGCGGCGGCCTCGATGTCCTCGATCGCGACGAGGCTCGTCACCGTGGCGTCCGGGACGATGCGCTTGACCATGGAGCCGAGCACCTTGCCGCCGATCTCGACGAAATCGTGAACGCCGGCATCGAACATGTTCGCGACGCTCTCCCGCCAGCGGACCATCCCGGTGACCTGCTCGACGAGCTGCTTGCGGATGATGTCGGGGTCGGTCTCCGGCTGCGCAGTGACGTTTGCGAACACGGGCACTGAAGGCGCCTCGAGGACGACATAAGAAAGCGCATCGCGCATCACTTCGGCAGCGGGCTGCATCAGCGGGCAATGGAAAGGTGCCGAGACCGGTAGCGGCACCGCCCGCTTGGCGCCCATCTCCTTCGCGATCGCGATAGCTCGGTCGATTGCCGCCTTCTGGCCCGAAATGACCACCTGCGAGGGGTCGTTGTCGTTGGCGACGGTGCAGACTTCCCCTTCCGCAGCCGCCTCGGCGATGCGCTGAGCCAGCCCGAGGTCGGCGCCCAGAAGCGCAGCCATCGCGCCTTCGCCGACTGGCACGGCCTGCTGCATCGCCTCCCCGCGGAGCTTCAGCAGCTTCGCCGTCGTCGCCAGATCGAACGATCCCGCCGCGCACAGTGCCGAATATTCGCCGAGGCTGTGCCCCGCGACGAAGCTCGCCGCGTCCGCAAGCCTGACGCCCATCGTGCGAAGCACCGCGATCGAATTCGCCATGATCGCCGGCTGCGCGTTTTCGGTGAGCTTCAGCTCCTCGTCCGGCCCTTCGCGCATCAGCCGAAACAGGTTCTGCCCGAGCGCCTCGTCGACCTCGTCGAAGACGTCTTTCGCGGCGCGGCTTGCGCCGGCGAGCGCAGCGCCCATGCCGACGGACTGGCTCCCCTGCCCCGGAAAAATGAACGCGCGCATCGGCTCCCCTGTTCGGCTATGAACTCGAGCGGGCGGTTAGGCCGAGGCGCCACGATTGCCAAGGCGGGGAGTTATTCATGTCAGCCAAGAAGCGTCCAGCGACCGCTGGGGTCATCGACCCGCCGATCAACGTCGATCCTGCGCCCGGCGAACGGCAGCTGGGGCTGACCATGACCACGGCGCTTATCGTCGGCAACATGATCGGCGCCGGGATTTTTCTCCTCCCGGCTTTGCTTGCTCCCTTCGGTCAGAATGCGATCTACGCCTGGGGGCTGACCATCGGCGGGGCTCTGTTCCTCGCCGGCACCTTCGCCATTCTTTCTTCCCACATCGAGGGCGGCCCGTTCGTCTACGTCGAGGAGGCGTTCGGGCCTGAAGTCGCCTTCGTGGTGATGTGGAGCTACCTGATCTCGGTGTGGACCGCGCTCGCGATTCTGCCGATCGCCGCGGTAAGCAACCTCAGTCACATCGTGCCAATCCTAGGCGCGCCAATCGTCGCTCCCGTCGTTTCGGTTTTGCTGTTGTGGCTGATGTGGCTGGTCAACGCGTCAGGAGCTCGCAGCGCAGGCTTTCTCCAGGTCGTCACCACGGTCCTCAAGGCGCTTCCGCTGGTCGTCATCCTGATCATTGCCGCGATCTATCTTGGCAGGGGAACACCGGCCGCGGAGCAAGCGCAGGTCGCAGTGTCGGGAGGGCCCATCGCAGGAGCAGCCGCCCTTTGCCTCTTCTCCATGCTCGGCGTCGAATGCGCGTCAATCTCGGCCGACAAGGTCAAGAATCCGCGACGTAATGTCCCGCTCGCGTCGATCCTCGGGCCGGCGATAACGGGCGCGATCTATGTCGGCGTGACCTGGGGCGTGTTCTACCTGTTGCCGAGCGCCCAGGCGGCCAAGTCGCCTTCCCCATTTGCGGATGCTGCGCAGCCGTTCCTCGGCGCAACCGCGGGCTCTGCAATCGCAGCGTTCGCCGCCATCAGTGCGCTTGGCTGCCTCAATGGCTGGACGCTCTGTGCGGGCGAGATCCCGCTCAAGCTCGCGCGCGACGGCGCTCTGCCTGCGTGGTTGGGGAAGACGACCGCCCCTGGCACGCCGATACGAGCGCAGGTCGTCGGCTGCGCGGTTGCAACCGTGCTCGTCGCCAGCAACTACAGCCGCTCGCTTGCCGGACTGTTCGCCTTCATCACGCTTATTTCCGTGGTCTCGACACTCGTCCTCTACGTCGGCTGTTCGGCGGGCGCGCTGACCTTGCTCGCGCGGCGGCGGCTCAGCGGCGCGATGCTCGGGATCTGCGCCACGGTCGGGCTGGTCTTCTCCCTCTGGGCCTTTTGGGGCGCCGGTCTTCAACCATCGCTCTGGGGCCTCGCCCTTGTCGCAACCGGCATCCCCGTCTGGCTAGTCGTGAGACGCGGCCGGCGCGTCAGCCGCGCGACCAGCCCGGCGACGGTGGAGAGCTGAGCCGCGCCTCAGGAACGAGATTGCGCAGCTTGGTCGCGAAGCTCCTCAGACACACTTCGCTCGTGCCAAGTGGTCCCGCTTCGTAGGTCGGAGATTGCATCCCGAGCTGCACGCGGGTGATGAGCTCCGTGTCCTCAGCATTGACGCGCCGGTTGATCCGCCAGTTCAGGTAACGCGCTGCCTTCATCTCGCGCCGCTCATCGGGCAGCGCGTAGCTGATCTCGCGGATCACGGTCTCCGTCGCGCTCACCGGCAGGAACTGCATGAAATCGACCTGGTCCGGGTAGATGTCGAAAGCGACATTGGGGAACAGCTTGTAATAGAGCCACTTGCGCTGGTGGCTCGCCGGCAGGTCTGCAAGGGCAGGCAGGTAGCGCTGGTAGGCGCGCTCGGAAGCATTCGTCGATTCCTTGTCGAGGAGGTCCCCTTCCATCCGGTCGACGTGCTCTTTCGCCTCGATTCGGTAGTTCCGGCCGAACAGGCGAGTAAGGCCCGGATGGCCGACCGCGATGTGCAGATGGTCCGAATAATTGTCGGCGATGGTCTTCCAGTTGAGCGGTCGCGGACGAAGCGTGACCCGGCCCATCACGCGCAGCTCCTCGAACCGATAGGGGGCGACCTCGTCCTCGTACGGCGCCATCATCTGAGCGACTGACGGAGCGCCCGGCTCCAGAGTCACGAACAGGAACCCGTGCCAATTCTCCAGTGGAACCGGGTGAAGCCCGAACCTTTCGGTCTGAAGGCCCGGATATTCGTCGCGGTGCGGGACTCCGACGAGCCGCCCATCACGCCCGTAGCTCCATGCATGATAGGGGCAGGTCAGCACCCTCGCGCAGCCGCCGCTGCCGTCCACGAGCCGCGATCCGCGGTGGCGACAGACGTTGGAAAAGGCACGCACCGCGCCGTCGTCGCCGCGCATGACGATCACGCTCTCGCCGAGATACTCGAGGCTGCGCCACTCACCCGGCCGCGCGATCTCGCTTTCGTGACAGACGACCTGCGGCGCTGCGCGGAGGAACGCCTTTTTCTCCGCTTCGAAAAACTCGGAATCGAAATAGAGCCAGCCGGGGAGGCTCAGATCATCGAGCGGGTCGGCACCCGGCTCGACGCGCTTCAGCTGCGTCGCCATGCCCCCATTTTGCCACGAGCGGGCCCTGGACGGCAAATCCAGGGCCTCGTCGAACTTAATAGAAGCCGCGGTGCGGCGGGAACTGCGCGTTGATGATCGTGCCGGTCGGCAGCTGGCAATTGCCCAGACCGCCGCCCGCCATGCCTGAGCTCGGGCTCATCAGCCGGAAATCGCAACGCATGAAGCCGCCCGGCCCCTGCAGGTTAGCAAGGACCTGGCCGCTGTAGTGGGTGATGGTGTCCATCGACGGGCCCCAGGCGCCCCAGCCGCCCCAGCCCCAGCCCCATGGCCGCCCGCCGAAGCCTCGGCCCCAGCCGAAGCCCGGACCCCAGCCATTCCAGAGCGGATCATAATCAACCACGCTCTCAGATGTGATCTGGAAGAACGGGCCCTGGAACACTTCGCCATTGCTGAGCTGGGCGACCATGGTGCCGCGTTCGCTGCCGCTCTGCGTCCAGCTGAACGTCGCGCCCACGTTCTGCCCGACGACCTGGCCGGTGCCGATGCCCGAGGTCGTGCAGCCGGCAGCCGCAAGTGCGATCAACGAGGCCCCCGCCAATCTGATCGAGAAAGCGCTCATCGTGTTACTCCTTTACTTCTGTGCACGATAAAACGGTGGAATGGCTTATCCGCTCCCATGGCTGAACGACTCATTGCGTAGGTGCAATGCTCTAGCCGCGAAGTTCATGCGATGCTTGCCTTTTCGACAATGCTCGGCCATTAGGCGCCTCTCTGGCGCGAGGGGCCTGGCCTCCGCGCTAGTTTAGTTTGGAAGACAGCCGGAGGGGCGTGCCAGCGGGGTACGTCAGCGATCGGCCAAAAGAGAGAAGTGACATGCCGCTCTACGAGCATGTTTTCCTCGCGCGTCAGGACCTCGCACAGGCCCAGGTCGATGCGCTCGCGGAAAACGCCACGAAGATCGTCGAAGACAATGGCGGGAAGGTCGTGAAGACCGAGACCTGGGGGTTGCGCTCGCTCGCCTACCGCATCGCGAAGAACCGCAAAGCGCATTACGTGATGCTCGACCTCGACGCGCCGGCCCAGGCGGTTGCCGAGCTCGAGCGCCAGTCGAACATCAACGAGGACGTGATCCGCTTCCTCACCATCAAGGTCGACGAGCACGAAAAGGGACCGTCGGCGATGATGCGCCGCGGCGACAAGGAGCGCTCGCGCGGAGAGCGCGGTGACCGCGATGATCGCCCGAGCTTCCGTCCCCGCGAAGAGGAGGTCGAGTAATGGCCCGCGCATTCTTCCGCCGCCGCAAATCCTGCCCGTTCTCGGGCAAGGACGCGCCGAAGATCGATTACAAGGACGTGCGCCTGCTCCAGGGCTTCATCTCCGAGCGGGGCAAGATCGTCCCTTCCCGGATCACCGCCGTCTCGTCGAAGAAGCAGCGTGAGCTCGCGCGCGCCATCAAGCGCTCGCGCCACCTCGGCCTGCTTCCCTACATCGTGAAATAAGGAGCGCTCGACATGGAAGTCATCCTGCTTGAGCGGGTCGAGAAGCTCGGCGCCATCGGCGACGTGGTGAAGGTGAAGGACGGCTTTGCCCGCAACTACCTGCTGCCGCGCAAGAAGGCGCTTCGCGCCAATGAAGCAAACCGCAAGGTTTTCGAAACCAACCGCGCGCGCATCGAGGAAGAAAATGCCAACCGCCGTGGTGAAGCCGAGAAGGCGTCGAAGGGCGTCGACGGCAAGACGGTGAAGCTGATCCGCCAAGCGTCGAACACCGGCCAGCTCTACGGCTCCGTGAGTGCTCGGGATATTGCGGAGGCTCTCGAGGGCGTCGGAGCCACGGTCGCCAAGAGCCAGGTCGTCCTCGACCGGCCGATCAAGACAATCGGCCTGCACGAGGTGAAGATTGCGCTTCACCCCGAAGTCCAGGTGACGGTCAAGGTCAACGTCGCCCGGTCGCCCGAGGAGGCAGACCTTCAGGCCCAAGGTATCGACGTGCTCCAGCAGATGTTCGAGGAAGAGGCTGCGCCGCTCGCCGCGGAAGACCTCGCGCCGGAGCCGGAAGAGTCTCAGCCGGAGCCTGCCGCTCCCGCTGAGGAGACCGAACAACCTGAGGCCTGAGCCGAAACGGCTGCGCCGCGATTGAGAGGCCGCTGCCCGCTTGGGCGGCGGCCTTTTTCTTTTGCGCCCAGCGGTTCGTCGCAAAGCTCGTTCGGCTGACGGAACGGTCTCGCTGACACCCTTGTTATTCCGCCGAGCAGTCAGGGGCCCGATGTGAGGAGTATCAGATGGCTAATGAAGGCGACGAAGATCAATCCGGCGGCACCGAAGGCAGCAGCGGTGATCGGCAAGCTACCGGCCAGCAGGGTCAGCACAGCGAATTCGGCCAGCAGCAGGGCCAGGAATTGATGTCGAACCAGGACGCCGAAGGCAGTTTCGGCGGAGAAAGCAGCGGCAGCCAGAGCGGCTCGGCCGACGGCAACGGCAGCAGCATGGCTGGCGGAGCGAATGGCGGTGCGGGCTTCGGCGGCAGCCAGGGCAGCAGCATGGGAAGCCAGTCGCAGTCGCAGTCCGGCGGCGACACGATCACGTCGGACCAGCCGGGCAGCTTCGGCCAGGGAACGACGAGCAATGCCGGCGGATCGAGCGTCGGCGGCGATCAGACTTCCGGCGGATCGAGCGGCACCAGCGGCGGCGAAGGCTTCATCGGCTCGCAGGGCAGCGGATCTGACGACTTGGTCGAGCAGGGCGGCTCGTCCGGCAACAGCAGCGGCTCATCCAGCTCCGATGCGACCGGCGGCAGCGATTTCGCCAGCCAGGGTCGCGGCACACTCGGCGAAGAAGATGAAGACGAGTCCGGCAGCGGATCGAGCGGCGACGGCTCCGATGGGTCGGGAAGCTCCGGCGGCGGCAGCTCCTTCTAGCTGCTTCCGACGAACGAACAGCGCCGCGCTTCCGTGAGGAGGCGCGGCGCTTTCTTTTTTTATGTCAGGCGGCGACGTTGGCGAGAAACCCCGCTCGCGCTCGATCCAGCCTGCAAAACACGGCCGCGCGAGGACCGAGCTCACGTACCCGGCGAGCTTGGGATAATTCGCATCGTCGATGCGCACATCGTACGCGCGACCGGACCATCCGCGCCCGAACCGAGCAGCGGACCAAGCGCTCGGATCGCAGCCATATGGCGCATTCCAAAGCGCCCGCCGATCAGCGCGGCGGACGCGAGGATTAGGCGATTCGGTAATAAGCCGCGACGCGATCCAGCGCGAAGGTTAGAACGAGCTTCCCGGCGCGCGCCGGCCAGCCGAGCGCGGTTTCCGCCTCGCGCATCCCATCGCCGGCGCACACCACGCGCCAGAGAATGTCCGCGAGGCCCGGCCCCGCCGCCGCGACGGCGTCATGGAAGCGGCGTTTGGCATCGATCTGCGCGGCGTTGAGATCCGGTCCGATTGTCGAGCCGCCCCGGCCCCTCGCGACCGGGGCCGCGTCCCATGACATCGTGATGCGGGGCGCGAGCTGAGCGCGCTCCCAATCGGCCCGCAGCCGCTCGCCCGCGTCATATTGCCGCCTGGTCACCAGTCCCCGCGCAAGCAACCATCCGAGAGGAGATTCGACGGCATTGACCGTCACCGAGCGCGGTGGCCGCTCGTTTGCTGTGCGCTCCTTTGCAATGCCGGCTTCGATTGGACGCTCACTCAGCAGGCGCTGCTGCGGCTTGATTCCCATTCGCGCTTTTTCCCTTTCCCCGAGTCGCGACTACTTGCCACAAAGGAAAATCTGTAGGACAGAGGAAAAACCAATATGGTTCGCAGTCGAGGGGGAAAATTTTTGTGATCACGCGCATTCGCGAAGTTCGCCGCGCCAGGGGCATGACGCTCGACGACGTCGCCCGGCGCTGCGATCCGCCGACCACTCCGCAGACGATCGGCCGGCTCGAGACGGGGACACGCACGGTGTCGGTCGGCTGGCTCAACCGCATCGCCAGCGCACTCGGAGTCGAGGCTCAGGATCTTGTTGAGGGCAGCGATGGCGCTGAACTGAAGGTCGCAGCCATACTCGGTCCCGGCGGCGCGATGGCGCCAAAAAAAGCGGCTATCGTCGTGCCCCCGCGTGTCGACGAGGGCCAGATTGCGATCCTCGTCGCGGGAAGCCTCGGCGATTATCGCTCGGGCGACGAGATCTGGTGCGACACGCTCCAGCCGGAAGATTTTGCGCAGGCCCTGAATCGCGACGTTCTCGTCCCCCGCCCTGCCGGGCGTTTCATGTTCGGCCGGCTGATCAACCGCGACGAGGAAAGACTGCAGATCCTGCCGCTCGAAGCGGGCGGACGCCAGCAGGTAGTCGCCAATCCGCCTTGGCTTGCGGTCGCAGTGAGGCTGGTGCGCTCAATTTAGGGCTGCGATAGGTCTGAGATCGCTCCGCGGCGCACCGAAACCATCTTGCGGAACGCGGGCTGCGCGACACGCATGGTTTTGAGGTCGATGCCGCTCGACGGCCCGACGCCGGTGATCCGCACGATTGGGAAATCGAGCGAGCCGCCCCGACGCAGTTGGGCGCTGCTCGCGGGTTGAACGAGCCACGCATAGCCACTCTTGCTCGTGAATAGCCGCCCGATGCCGCGCCCATCGACACAGAGCGCGGCGCCCTGGTCGATTCCGAGCCCGACGACGCTCGGATCGCTGCTTGTCCGAACCCGCGCGACAAAGGCGATCAGCCGCCCGAGCCGGCTTCGCGCCGTCAGGTGCGTGTCGGTGATGACGTGCGCAAGGAACGGCATGTGCAGGAAGTTGCGAACCATTGTCACTGCCGGAGCGCCCGGATCGCGAAGCGCCGTCGGCGAATCGATGCTGCCGCCGTCCATTGCTCCGTACGATGCACCGCCGAGAATCGCGAGGCCGGCGCTGGTTCCCCCGACCGGCTTGCCGCGTCGGATCGCCAGGTCGATCAGCCGGGACACCGGCGTGCCCTTCCAAAAGCGCACGTATTTGGACTGGTCACCGCCTTCGATGAAGATGCCGTCTGCATGGGCGAGGACCGCGAGCACCTTTGGGTCCGTGGCCGCCGCTCGGTTGTTGAACACCAGCGTCTCGACCGAAGCCACGCCGCCGATGTCCCGGTAGAAATGCTCGGCGTCCTCGCCGCCTCCATAAGCGCCGAGCATCACGATGTGGCCGTGACCAGCCTTGGCGGCGAACCACCGGAAAGCCTCTACGTTCCAATCGCCGCCGCCCGACATAAGAAGCGCGGCCTCGGTATTTCCTGGCCTCGCCGAGCGCGTGTCACCGATCGAGTAATAGGAATAGGCAGGCCGATCCGCACCGGCAGGCACCGTAGTCTGCACAGCAACCGCACCGGCAAGAAGGGCGAGATCACGCCAACTCATGCGAACTTGGCGACCCCCGTGCAACGCGGACGCTGGTGGGCGGTGACGGGCTCGAACCGCCGACCCTCTCGGTGTAAACGAGATGCTCTACCAGCTGAGCTAACCGCCCATCGTCGCTCCCGTGCCATGCGGTCCGAAGGCGGGCAAGCGGCGGGGAGACTAAATCAGCTCCCCGACGACCTTCTCGATGACGTCGATCTCTGCCGACGGCACTTCGAACGTCAACTCAGGATTGAACTGCTTGAGTTCGACTCCGGCGGCGGTCCTGCGGACGAGCTCCTTGATCAGTGTCGAGACGGCAGCACCGCGAGGGTCATTCCCCGCCGAGTCCCTGAGCTTCACCAGTACGTCGTCGCCGATCGCGACCGGCGCTTTCGGGGAGACCGCCAGACGGCGTCCCGGCCGGAACCGCGGCCACATCGAATCGCCAACGACCGTGACGGCATAAGCGCCCAGATCGTTGGCGAGGCTGGCCGGGCGACTGATGCGATCGACGAGCTCGCCCATCCGAAGCTCGGTCAGTTCGATCCTGCTGCCGACGTTTCGCCATTCGCCGCCGATCGTCGTCGCCACGAGCGAGAGCGGGGGCAACTGAGCCGCACCCCACGCTGCGCCCCGACTATCGCCGAGCGACAAGCGGACGGCTTCCGCGGCAGGAGCCGTGACGCCTATCCGGAGCGCTTCGAACTCGGCCAGCGACGACCCGGCTGCCGTGAGCAACTTTTCGAGCGTTCGACGAGACGGGTTACCGTGTCGCCGCATATCGGCCCACACTGTCCGGCTTACGCCAGCCTTCATAGCCCAGCCATTCGGGGTCACGCCTTCCGGCTTGAACCGCATCAAATCGGCATAGATTTGTGAAGTCTCCCCCGTCGACATGCGGGGGAATATCCGGGCAGGCCAAGCGCTCGGCAATGTCAGACATATCGAACATCATATTGACAAATGCCGTTAGATTCGTCTGACTGTCAGAACGAGGAGATCGCGAGCCGTGCCCTGTCGTTCAAATCACTGCGGGGCTGCCCACCTCGGCGAAATAGCGACGGAGCGCCATACTCGCCTCCGGAGCAAGCTCCACGAACACGCGGCGGCCGTCGTGGGGGTCGGCGCGGCGGATGAAAAGACCGTTGCTGACCATCGTCTTGAGCCAGCGGAGCGCAGTCGTCGCGGGCACTGCCGCTGCAATGCAAAGGCTCGATACCGGGACACGAAGCTGCGCGATCTCGGCCTGGAGCAGATCGAGCAGCATGTCCCACGCCGGGTCCGCGAACAGCTCTTCGGAGAAGTAGCGCGCGCGGAGTCGGCGCGCGCGGATGATCGACCGGACGGTCTCGGCCGAAACTTCCGGCGCCTCGGTTTTGGGATGCGGCGCGACGGCGGAGCCGACGGACGCCGGACCGGAAGACAGGCGCGCAAGGGTCGCTGCGATCCGGCTGACTTCATCGCTGAGCTGCCGAAGCCGGTCGGCGCTTTGGTCCGACGCAACGTCCGCCACGCGCTGGTCCATTCCCACGTGACCAGTCGCGATCGCCAGCGCAGCCGCTCGCTCCGAATCATCGGCATCGACGATCAGCTCCACGGATCGGTTCGGGAGACGCGCGGCGATAGGATCGATCAACTGCGTGGTGGTCGACACGATTGCCGCGAAGCGCCCGTCGGCGGCCTTCGAATCGATATATTCCAGCAATTCGTCCATGGGCCCGCCGCAATCACGGTCGAGTTCCAGCCACACGGCGCTTGCAGCGATTTGCTGGTCGATCCTTTCACGCGCATCGGCCAGCGTCATCCTGTCGCCGACCCGGAAGTCGGCCGCTTCTACCGCGCGCACGGCGCGCGCCATCGCGGCGTCGCTGCTTGCACCGATCAGGATTGGAGGTTTGGCCGAATAACTTGCGCCGAATTGCTCCAACTGGATTGCGCTCATGGTCATGTCCCCTGCCATGTGAACAGAACCGAGCATCGGCAGGAATAACGGGCAAATTGGAGAAAAGTGAGGCGATTTCGGCTCCAGATTGGACCGATGATAATGCGAATTTAACGGCAACCGCTACAAGCGTTCTTTAAAGGGGCTCGGGGTGCGAATGACTGGCATGCCAATTGCAGATTTAACGGCGCGGAGGGCGCGCTGGCTCGCCGAGCTCGGACAGGCGCTTGAACAGGCGCGGCGCGTCTTGCACCAACTTGCGATGGAGGAGAGTCGATTGGATGCGGCCGAGCTTTTCGCGCGCATCGAGTCGGCAAGTCGCGAAGTAGAGAGGCTTCGCATCAGGAGATCTGCGGGCGGAGGCCAGGATTTTGGTCCGGAATGGATCAAAGACATTCCGTGGAGGCTCAGCGCCTGAACATCGGCGGCTATCGCGAACCCGTTCAGGTTCCCGCGGGCAGCTCACCACCACCGGAAAATGGCGCGAGGAACGGCTCCAGGGGTGGCGGCTTCCATCCCGAAGTTGCGACAAAGGCCCGGTTGAGGAACGCCTTTTTTCCATAGCGCAGTGGCTTGCCATCGGGCCCATCGACCAGCCCGCCGGCGGCGAGCAGCACGGCGTGGCCGGCCGCTGTGTCCCATTCGCTGGTCGGCGCCGCGCGCGGATAGATGTCCGCTTTCCCCTCGGCGACGATGCAGAATTTCAGTGAAGAGCCGATCGAGATGTAGCCGCAATTTCCGACCGCGGTTTCCAGATAATCGATGGTCGCCTGGTTGAGGTGTGACTTGGAAGCGACCGCGGTGGTCGCGTCGCCCCGCGGCCTGGTGGCGATGGGCGCGCGGCCTCCCCCATCTTCGACCCAAGCGCCGTCACCGACGCAACTGCCGTGGAGCCTGCCTGTCGCCGGCGCGAACACCACTCCGAGCTTTGGCCTTCCGTCCTCGATAAGTCCGATATTCACGGTGTAATCATCCCCGCCGCGGATGAATTCCTTCGTCCCATCGAGCGGGTCGACGAGGAAATAGGTTTGGTCGTGGGTGGGAATGCGGCCGGCGGCGACCTCCTCCTCGGCGATCACCGGAACGCCCGGCGCAGCCCGGGCCAGTGCCGCAAGAATGATGAGCTCGGCCGCGCGGTCCGCTTCGGTGACCGGCGAGCTGTCTCGTTTCGATTCCACTTCGAAGCCTCGGCGCACGATCTGCAAGATCGCTTCACCCGCTTCACGCGCAGCGGCCGCCAGATCGTCGGTGAGCCGGCCGTAGTCGGCGATCAACGCGGCGCCATCCGTATTCCGCCATCGAGCCGGACAGCGGCTGCATTCATGTAGGTGTTCTCGATCAGGAAGCAGGCGAGCTCAGCATATTCACTGGGCTGGCCGAGGCGCTTTGGAAACGGCACTTGCGCTCCCAGCGCGTCCTGGACGTTCGGCGGCATCATCGCGACCATCGGGGTCTTGAACACGCCCGGAAGGATCGTGTTCACCCGAATGCCGTCGTTCATCAAGTCGCGCGCGATCGGCAACGCCATTGCGAGGACGCCGCCCTTCGAAGCCGAATAAGCCGCCTGGCCGATCTGCCCGTCTTCCGCTGCGACCGAAGCCGTGTTGATGATCACGCCCCTCTCGCCGTCTTCCAGCGGGTCCAGCCCCACCATTCCGAACGCCGAATTGGTGATGCAACGGAAGCTGCCGATCAGGTTGATCTGGATGGTCAGCTCGAATTGCCGCATCGGATAAGGCTTCGGAGCCTTGGTCTCTTTGTCTCTTGCAACCGTCTTCGCCGCCGTTGCCACCCCCGCGCAATTCACCAGGATCCGCTCCTGTCCGTGCGCCTCGCGCGCTTGCGCAAATGCTTCGGCCACTTTCTCGTCCGACGTTACGTCGACTTCGCAATATATGCCGCCGATGTCGGCTGCGACTTTGCGTCCACGCTCGGCATCACGGTCGAACACGGCCACTCTGGCACCTCGAGCGGCGAGTGCATGCGCAGTCGCTTCGCCGAGGCCCGACGCCGCACCCGTAACGACCGCGGCCACTCCCTTGATGTCCATTTGAATTCCTCAATTGGCTGCCGGTCGCCTAGAGTGCCGGCTGCGGCCGGGCAATACACAACGGTTTGGCAGTTTTGAGGCGCGGTTCATCGCGAATGCATGTAGGCTGTGCAGGATAAGCCGCTACATTTCAGAACGGGGTAAGTCGGTGGGCTACGGTTTGCACAAGCTGAAGATCGCCGCGATGAGCGCATCGGGACTGGCGCTGGCGCTACAGGCGGCATCGCCAGCTTCCGCGGCTGCCGCCGACGGGCAAGCGATCGCGATTCCCGTCGCGAGCGCGGTCGCCTCATTTTACGACACGTGGCACTCGCAGCCGATCTGGTTCCGCAACGGGCCGAACGCCGCCGCCATTGCCCAGCTCATGGCGATCCTGCAGCGCGCTCCGTTCGACGGCTTCCCTGAAGGTCCTGCGCTGGCCGTCCAGGTCCAGGCCGCGGCCGGGCGGGCGAATAGTGGCAAGCCGGACGACGTCGCCGAGGCGGAACGGGTGCTTTCGTCGGCCTGGGTCTCCTATGTGCAGGCAATCAAGCGACCCACCGAGGGAATGATCTACGCCTACCCCGTGCTGAAGCCTCAGGGTTCCAGCGCCGATGCGATCCTTCTCACCACTGCCGCAGCTGCGAACCTTGCCGCGTATCTCGCCGGCGTTTCGGACGTAAACTCGATCTACAAGCAGCTGCGCGACGCTGGCTATGCCGAGGCGCAAGCGAGCGGGAACATGACACCGGATCCGCGGCTGCTCGCGAATCTCGACCGGGTGCGTTCGCTTCCTGCGAAGGGCCGCTTCCTCCTCGTCGATTCAGGCTCGTCAATGCTCACCCTCTACCAGGATGGGCAGCCGATCGACTCCATGAAGGTCATTACCGGGACCAGCGAATTGCCGACGCCGTTGATCGCCAGTTACATGTATTACATCACGTACAATCCGTACTGGCACGCGCCCGATCACCTCGTGCGCAAGACGATTGCGCCGAACTTCCTCCACGGAGGAATGACCTACCTCAAATCGCACGGCTACCATGTGATCGAGGATTGGAGCGAGCATCCAACCGTCGTCGATCCGACCACCGTGGATTGGAAGGGCGCGGCCGCGGGCAAGGTTCACCTCAAGATCCAGCAGGATCCGGGACCGCTCAATTCAATGGGAATCCTGAAATTCCCATTCGCCAACCCGCAGGACATTTACCTGCACGACACGCCTGATCACGCGAAGTTTGAGCTCGCCAATCGTAACCTCAGCAATGGCTGCGTCCGGGTTGAAGATGCGAAGCGGCTTGGCCGATGGCTCATGGGCCACGACCCGGTATCGCCCGGAAATGAGCCCGAGCTGCGAGTGCAACTGCCTGGGCCGACACCCATCTACCTGACCTACATCACGGCTCGGGTGACGAACGGCAAGCTCGCTTACCTGCCGGATCTTTACGGCTGGGACAGGAACCCGCCGCAATTCGCGTCCAACTGATCTACGCTGAACAAATCGCCCGCGCGCGCCCGTAGCGGGCGCCAACGCGTCGTTTGTCCTCAGCTATTTAGACCGCACAAAAGAAAACCGGCCCGGGCTTGGAGGCCCGGACCGGCATTTCTTCTCGCTTGAACTTAGTGACCGCGCTCTGGCGCCGGCGGAGGCGGCGGCGGAGGCGGAGGCGGCGCCGGGCAGGTCGCCGTTGCCGGGATCACCGAACCGTCCGGGCACGTCTGCGTCGCCGGAGGCGGCGGAGGCGGCGGGGGCGGCGGAGGTGGAGGCGGCGGAGGCGGCGGAGTGTAGAAGTTATAGATCGCGCTCAGCAACAGGCTGTGCGACCGGAATCTTCCGCGCAGCTGATCGCCCGCCAGGAGTCCGGTACGATCGGGAAGCTTGATGTTCTCGACGTTGAAGAACCGGTACTTGAGGCCGAGATCGATGTTTTCGGTGATCGGCGTGCGAACTCCCATGATCGCCTGCCAGGCGATCCGGCTGTCAGAGCCTTCGACGAGGACGTTTCCCGGAGGATTATGCAGCTGGTCCGCATGCATGCTGAAGGAGACGCGTGCGACGCCAACACCGACGCCGACATAGCCGTTGAGGCCGTTGTCGTCGCCGAAATCGAGCAGGCCGTTGATCATCGCGGACAGCGCGTGCGTGCTGCCGCCAACCGTAAGCTGCTGGCCGAAGCCGAGGCCCGTCAGCGGCTGATTGCGGACTTCCAGCTGGTTGTTGGTCGCGTGCTTGTAAGCGACCTCGCCTTCCAGGCGCACCATTCCGAAATCATAACCCGCGATCGCGTCGACGTCGTAACCGACGTCGTGGCTGAGTTCGAAAAGCCCATTCGACGCGCCGGTTGCCTGGTTCGCCGCATTGAAACGATCGAAGTTCGTATTTTCAACGAACATGCCTCCGCCCTCGAGTCCCACATAATAGCTGTGGTCACGAGCAAGCGCGGGCGTCGCCATGGCCGTGGTTGCGAGGGCCACCGCAATGCCGAGCTTACGCATAGAATTGTCCCCTTTCAAATGCGTCCGGTAATAGAACTGCTCGAACACATTATGAGAGGGGCGGTTGCCGTGCAAGCACGTCATTCGTGGCCGCTGTTGCCGAAAAGCCTCAGTTTGATTCCGCTCGTTTCGCGAAGCGTTTGACAGGGCTGGATTTTTTTAGCCCCCGATTAGACCGTGCTGAGTCAATGCGCCAAGAATCGCATCGATGGCGGCCCTGCCTTCGCTGTCGATGACGCTTCCACCGCTGGGCGACGGGATGGGCGCAACCCTCGGCCCAACGACTTGCTGGCCGTCGATTACCAGCGCGGCCGCGCGCGCAATTCCGAGCTCCCAGCCGCCGTTGCGGAATGCTGCCCACGTGCCGCTGGTGCGCTCATAAAGAAGCATGCCTTCGACAGCGGAGATGAAGCGCCAGCCGCCGCTCGTCCACGCGGCCACACATTGCGACTTGCCCGCCCATGCGTCGGTCGCTGCCGGGCCGACGACGTAGCACGCGCCGAGCGTCGGAGATGTCGGGGGCGTGGCCAGCGGCGGTTGCTCCACTGCCCCGGCGACCAGCACGTCGAGCGTCTGGAGGCTTTCGTTATGGGTGAATTCCTTCTGGGCCTGCCCGACCGAAAGGAAGGGAAGCGCGAGGCGGGGCGTTCCAGCCATTCTATTCTCCTAAGGAAGTTCGATGATGAGCTGAGCTGCGCGCGAGGCGGCCCAATCACCGACCTGACAAACCTCGATAGTTGCGGGGCCGCTCCCAAGTGCGGCCAGTTCCGACGCCGGGACCAGGAGCGACGGCGCTGCCGATGTAAGTTCGACGCTAGCCGCAGTCCCGCTAATGACCACGCCATATTCCTCGCGGCTTTCGCCTAAGGGAGCATCGATCTCGTCGACCCACGCGAAGCCGCTCCGGCTGCGACGAATCCAGCCAAGACTGAGGTCGCCGTTCGATCCGAACTCGGCCGACAGCGCTATCGGCGCCAGCGGTCTGACCGAGTCCGCTCCGAAAGTCCGCGAAGTCGTCGACCCGTTGCGGTCGGTGACGGTCAGGCTCGCTCCTCGCATCCAAACTGGCAGTGGGAGCGGCCGCATTGAGCTGCTATCGAGCAGGCAGAACGGCTCTCCGGCTGCGTGCGCGCGGCTTGCCCAGTCGGTGCCGTGCCGGCCGCGAAGCAAGTGTCCCAGACGGAACAGCCCGTTTCCTAGAGAAATGACCTCGCCGAACTGGACGATCTCATCGCCAAGGATAGCAAGATTTTCACCGTCGGCGAGCGACTCGTCATCGCAGCTCGTGATCCATTGCTGCTCGTCCACAAGCTCGACATCGAACGAGTTGACCTCGTCGACCAGCTCGGGATTAGCCGCCGGAAGAACGGTCACAGCCCGTCCGAGAATGGACTTCCGAGCTGGGGTTTGAGTGAGGAACGACTGGCCGGAACTGGCGACTGTGAGCGGACGCAGGTTCCAACCGCGATTCGGCGACGATGCCGCGATGAGCACGGTCGGCCCAGCTATCACCGCCCCGCTCACATCCGGTGCTTCGAGCAAAGCGAGCGTCAGTGGTTCTTCGAGGATGTCGCTGTTGGCAACAATCCTGCCTGGCTCGGCGGGGAGGTCCGCTGTTGGCTGCCACGACGGCCGGAGTTCAACCATCGTGACGAAACCGTCGATCGTCACCTTGTCGACAATCCACGATGCGGGCGCCAGTCCAGGTTCAACGATGCTGCCCGGCTCCAATTCGAGGCGCGCCGGCGGAAGCCGCACCGTAACCGTGTCGCGCGCGGACCATTGGCGCGCGAGCATCTGCTGCACCAGCGCCTTTGCATCACTCGCCGAAAGAACGGCCGGCAGTTCCTGCTGCGCTTCGTTGTTGTTTTGCTCGCCCGCGAGCGCGCGCGTTTCGCCGCCCTGATAATCGCGCGCAGGATCGTAATAAGTCAGCCGCAGCGTCGAAGGCACTGAAGCGGCGGGCAGCCGGTCGCGCTCGACCTTCGTCGCCGTCCTGCCGTCGGTGCTATTGCCGAGCTCGTCGGAATTGATTGTCACCGCCGAACGGTCGAGCGGCGGACGCAGCGTCGATCCGTCATCGAACAGGGAAAGATCGAAACAATCGACCAGCGGCTGCACCGCCGCGGCGATGGAACGGCCGTAGGCTGCGTATCCCGCAACGGTCTGTGAAGCGTCGGAACTGATTGCGCCGATGGACGCATCCGCGAGGATCGCTGCCACCGTCGGTGGGACGGTATCGGCAATGACCTCGAACGTCATCACCGGAATTCGATTGCCGAAGGACGCCAGTTCCAGGTTCTCGAAGACGACGAGTGCGATCCGGCGATACGCAGGCGTGTTCGCAATCCCCTCGATCGAGGCGATGAACGGGTCGATGTCCTGGCTTTCGCTTCCAGGATAAAATCGGAAGGTCGTCGGCACCTTGAAGTCGCCTTCGACCCCCCGCAGTAGCTTCCCGTCGGCCCAGATCCTTCCGATCGCGTGAATGGGCCGGGACGAGAGCGCCACCGCCAGCGACACCGAATAGCTGTAGGTGACGTCGGGCTGGCCTTTGGCGCCCGTCGTCTGGTCGCTCTCGATGAGGTCGGTCGCCCACACCACCGTGCCCGCGACACGCATGGAACCGTAAACTCGCGGGATCTGGGTGCCGTAGCTCGAAGTCTGGACGCTGAGATCGCCGAGCCGCGGACCGCGCTTCGCCGGGTCGAGTAGCTGCTGATCGAGCGACTGGCCGATCAGCGCCCCGATCGCGCCGCCGACGGGGCCGCCGAGCGCGGTTCCGACCGTGCTAAGGACCAAGGTCGCCAAGGTTACGTGCTCCGTCTGCGAAAAATTGAAAGAATCGGCCAGTCGGGCAATCCGGGCGTTTCCACGACCCGCCGCAGACCCGCGTGCGCGTGAACGAACCCGGCTGCGGTGCGGACGCCCAAATGCAATTGATCGCTCGCCACCCGCATGAGCATCAGGTCGCCGGGGCGTAGTTGCGATCCGCGAACGCGCCGGAAGTCGTGGGCAAGAAATGCGCGGACCTCGGCCTCATGGTCCCCGCGCATGTGATAGTTCGACCGCACGGCCTCCGCGACCAGCCCGAACGTCGCTACGGCGACGCCGACGCAATCGACCCCTCCCACACCGCGTCCCTGCAGCCGGAATGGCGTGCCGACGAGCGCGCGGGCACGCGCTGCATAATCGATCTTCAAGGCTTCACGCTCCCGGATAGCGGGTCAGCAAGTCATTGCCGGGCAGATGCGGCTCGCCTCGGAAATTCGCCGCGTTCTCGAAGCGGTTGACGCAGGTCTCGAATCTCTTGTCGCATCCCTCGCGGAGCTCCACCCGGCAGCCGCTCTCGACCGCAGCGCGGGGCAGATCCCGCACCTCCACGACATTGCCGCTCGCTGAAAGGATGACCGTCGCCAACCCACAGTTCGCGTCGTTCATGTAACGCAGCCGCCCGAGCACGAAGCGATCGTCGACCGCGATGTCGAGCGTCAACGACCCTGCGTCGGTCGCTATCACGCGCGCAGCGACCGTCCTGCCCGCCAGGTCGACGCGACACTGCTTGTCGCCGAACAACGCGCGGCATTCGGCGGAAGTCGCCGGGCAGACCGGTGCTTCGAGCGCGGTCGCCGCCCCGCGAAGCTCGGCCGAAAAGGATTCATCCGCGATATTCACGCTGCCGAGCTCGCCCGCGATCAACTGAATCGGTGGAACCTCTGAATCTTCCCAGTCGGCGACCGTCAGGCGCACCAACGCGCCGTCCCAGCGCCCGAGCGACAGGTCTTCCTCGTCGAGCGCGGCGCTGCTCAACGCGCCCGTAGCCTCGGCGGACTGCGGCTCGAGCCCAAGGCTTCGCGTAACCGCGGCCGGAGTCATCCCCGGTGCCGGCTCATGCCGACTGCCGTCGCTGGTCACCGGCGCATCATGGCTGGTGAGCGCGATGCCCGCGCCGTCGAGGCGCTCGAGGCGCCAGCATAAGGCGAGGCTCGTCAGCTCGCCGTCAACGATGCTCATTGGCTCAAGCCTCGCGGACTTCGATCAGGGGTACCGACGGCGCTTCGCCGGCAAGGAAGGTCGAGCGATTGATCTCGATATGATCGTCGGCGAACCGCACCGGCGTGTCGAACAGAAAGCCCGCCGTGACGGCCGCCCCCGCCACAGGCGGATTGTCAAAAGCGATCACGCCTTTGTCATCGAGCGTCCAGCCGGTCGTCATCTCCGCGCCGTTCACGGCGATCCGCACGCTGCCCGCCACCGGCCGCGTAATCCGACGCTGTTCGCCCGTGCCGTAGGTCTTCACAAGCGCGAAGCTGTCCGTCGATCCGTCGCCGGTCCCGATTAGCTGATCAGCCGCAGCCGGCGTTCCACTCATCCCGTTCGAACTATTGTCGTACGGATCGCGGAAGCGGAACGCGACCGCCGACCCGCGCCGGGCGCGGAAGAACGAAAGCAAGGTCTGCAACTCCGCCTCAGCGCGCACCCCCGGACCGGCATCGAAGCGCATCCGCGCCTGCGCCCAATTGGCGTTGCGCGCTTCGAACCCGCTCGCGCTGGTCACGACGTTTGTCGAAAAGTTCGGCGCGACGCTCGCCTCCTGGCCGATCTCGATCGGAAACAGCACGTCATCAAATGGCGTCACCGCCTCCTCCTCTCCGAACAATGTGACTCCGTCGCGCAAAACCTGCGGAAGCGCCCAGATGAACACTTCGGCCGACCCTCGTGCGCGCGCCTCGAGGGCGGCAGAGAGGATCGGGCGCCACTGCTCGCGCTCGCTCGCATCTGCGACGAAGCCCGCGAAATAATGCTGCTGCTCGGCCGGATAGCCGAGCCGCGAATTGATCTCGTCGTGCGCAGTGGCGCGCACGTTGGTGCGCCCGCTCGTCACCCATTCATATTCTTCGATCTGAAGCACATCGAACGCGGGACTCGCCCATGCCGTCGGCAAGTTCGCGCGCCTGAGTTCAGGCGCCGCCGGATCGAGCACCGTCGGCAGATAAACCAGCACCAGGGTCTTCGCGCTGGCGGACGCAAGCTTCACCGCATTCGAGATCGACGACGTGGACTGCGCAAGCAGCGCGCCGGCATCATCCAGCAACTGCAGCTGCGCGCTCGTCAGGTTCGTGCGAACATTGTTGATGGGCACAGGGTTGCCACCGAACCCTGCCTTCGCTGCGTCGTCGTAGAGGCAAATCGCGCCGTCCGTTCGCACCCACCACCACGGCTCACCGATCTGCACTTGCGGTTCAAGGCCCGCGGTTTCCGCGATCGCGACGAACTGCTCGGCGACATTCTTCAGGAAAGCGATGGCATCGCCATTCGCCGGCGAGATCAACGTCGAGGGTGGGTCCCACCCGGTCAGAGCCTGCGTTCCGTCATACGCGCGCTGCTTCCACGCATCCGGACAGAACATGTCGAGGATCTCGTACGAGACCGACCAGATCAGCTGGTAATCGTGCGCCTTGGCCGCGCGCGCAAACTCCTGGTGCCATGCGAGCGCCGCGCTGTTGAGTGTCCTTGTCGGGTCGAGCAGCCCAGCGCCATCAAGCGCGAAATAATGGCTCATCCCGATATAGTGATTGATGACACCGCGATAGCCGAGCCGTTCGATTGACTGCACCACCCGCTCGGGCGGCAGGTTGTACATGTCGTCATAGTCGGTCGCGATCCGCAGCCCGTGCTCGGGCACCACCGCATCGTTGACCAGCAGCACGCTGCTCGCGCCGTCGCACACGATGTTGCTGATCGTCGCGCTTGCCTGCACCGGCGCTGCGAGCAGCACCTGCGAGTTCGCGACATATGAGGGCGCGGCGAGGCTTATGAACATCCGGTCGATGCGCGTCGGATCCACACCCATCGCATCCGCCGGCAGGCTGAACCCGCCGTCGAGCGCGTTGAAGTCGATGGTGATGTCCGCGCTCTCCGGCGAGCCGCTGGCATAATTCCACAATCGCACGAGCCAGGTCTGCGCATTGTCAGCCGAGTCCGTGCCTTCGATGGTGAGCGTCGGGCCATTCACCGCATCGAGCGCAATCACGCCGCTCGACTCCCAGTGGAAGCTCAGCGTGCAATTGGAATAATCGCGGCTCGTCTCGCGCGCATGCGCCGGATGCGAGCGCGTGTCCTCGCTCTCCCAGATCACCCCGACGAGATCGCCTTCGCGGAGGAATTCGCATTGGACCGACAGCCCGTGCCCGTCAGCGCTGGTTACCGCGCTCGCAACCGTTCCGCGCGGAAAATCCACCGTCCAATGTAGCGGGTCAAAGCGCTTGACGAACGTCCGGGCGATCTTCGCGTCCGGCCGCGTGAACCAGAGGTTCATTGTGGCTTCGCCAGGGCGGAGCGGATCGCTCGTGCCACTTGCCGGGTCGATTGACGAAGCACCTGTGGATCGGACGGCTGCGGTGCCTGGATCGCGATTGCGACGCGCACGTCCCCGCCTTTCCTGCTCACCTGCTCGATGCGCCCGCCGCTGGACGGCACGAAAAGCTCCGGGCCCTTCTCGCCGACGACGTAGGCGCGCCCGCTGCTGACCGGCCCGCCCGTCGCCCGGCCCGGAAGGCCGAGGAGCGACGTCACGAGGCTTCCGAGCCCATTGATCAATCCCGCTCCGAAGCTGCCGCCACTAGGTGTCTGGAACAGCGCACGAAGCGACGCCTGCGCGATATCGGCCATGGCTGCCAGTGCGACCTTCTTTAGATCGTCGAAGCCCGTCTTGCCGCTCAGGATCGCCTTCGCGAGCGAGCGGTCGATCAGCGCCCCCGCGCGCCCTGCGCCGTCGACCAACGGCCCTTCGAGCTGCCCGCGCATCGCCGCGACATCACGCGCGAACGCGCTCGTGTCCGCCCGCACGCTGACCATCAGCGTTTCGATCGTGTCGTCCATCAATTCAGGCTTTCTGGATAAGAATTGACTTGTTCACGCCCACTCGTGCTGGCTAGCTGTCGGTTGGAGGTCGATCCGAGTGCACATATTGCTTTGGGTGATCGCCGTTGTTGGCGAGCTGATCTTCAGTTTCATGCTCTTCTACGGCGTTTTTTACGGCGCCCCGATGACACAGCCCAAGCTTGCCGGACTGCTTCTAGGGGTTGTGCTTTGGGCCTTTATCCTCGGCGGCCTCGCTGCACCCTCCGGAATGTTGAGGATCTAGTCGGGAAAGCGCTTCCGCAGCGCTTCGATCGTTTTCGCGTCTGGTCCATCGAGCGAAGCGCCGCTCACGCTCAGCGCCAGTGACAGTTCCGCCGGGGTTGAATTCCAAAACTCTGAGGGTCGCCAGCGCAGCAGCAGGCTCGCTGCGGTGCTCAGGCGCGCGGCGGCTTCGCCGAAATCGCGGCTCATCGACCCTGAAGGATCTGCGCGAGCACCTGCTTCAGCACCGGTGTGATCCTAGCGAGACCCTTCTCGACCACCGCCTCGCCGATGCGCTCGCGCGTGACCGCTTCGGCCCGTGCAGGCGACAGATGGTCGAACAGAGCCGCGATCTCGTGCAGCTTGAGCGCGCCGGCTGCAGCGCGCTCGACCAGCTCGAACAGCGACCCAAGCTCTTCTTCGGCGGCGACCAGGGCCCCGAACGTCGGTCGGAGGAGCAAGCGCTCGCCGCTGACGTCCAGACTCGCCTCGCCGCGATGCGGATTGGCACTCGTCACAGCGCCACCACTTCGCCCGAGCTTTCGAGCGCGATCGTGTAATTGCGCTCGCCGTTGAAATCGCCGGCATATTCGAGCCGCGTGACGAGGAACTCGCCCTGCATCTGCTCGCCGCTTTCGAAGCTCAGCTGATAGCTCTCCAGCGCGCCGGTAAGCGCGAGCGACTTGACCTGCGTTTCCGCTACGCTGCCGGTGAAGATGCCGCTCGCCGCGACCGAAACCGACCGCACGCCGGCGCCGGATAGAAGTTCGCGCCAGCCCCCGCTCCCCTTGTTCGTGATCACCACCGCATCGCCGTTGATCGACAATTGCGTGGTCTTCAGGCCCGCGACCGTCGAAAAAATCGGTGTCGCCGACCCATCGCCGATCTTGAGCAAAAACGCGCTCCCGCGCTCCGCCGCCATAAGTTTCTCCCTTTGATATATTCACGATGGGCCCGCCCCAGGCTTGCGACCCTTTGCCCATTGGCTAGGTTCAGGGTGTGACCACCGACCAGCTCTGGGGCGTAACATTTCTGACGTTCGGCCTTTTTTCGGCCTGGCGGATCTACCGCTCAGTCAATTCCGGAAGGTGGATACTTACCTATGTGGGGCACCTAAGTATTGACCGCGGCGCTCATCCAGTTGCCTTCTGGGCAGGTGTGGCCTGCGACACGTTTGCGTTGATCATCCTTCTTTTCCTCGGCACGCAAATTGTTGCTCCGTCGATCCTCTCTGCCCATTAGTTACTGACCAGCACCCGCGCTCGAA
>Ga0207660_10000035_pt1 | contig 65610 bp, 57 predicted proteins | sample KBSC73BmetaG_FD_184335 | JGI IMG/M metagenome (GOLD analysis project Ga0207660, IMG submission 184335) | Corn rhizosphere microbial communities from Kellogg Biological Station, Michigan, USA - KBS C7-3B metaG (SPAdes) (version 2) | ecosystem: Host-associated > Plants > Roots > Rhizosphere ... | reverse complement strand
ACTCGGTGTACGATGACGGAGAGCCGGGGCTCGAAGCCGGCGTGCTCGACCTCGCGCCGGTGCTGGCCATCTGTTACGGCATGCAATTGGTGGCGCAGAGCGCGGGCGCGGAGGTCAAGGGAGCCGGCCGGCGCGAGTACGGCCGCGCCGAGCTCGAGGTCGAGGAGGCAGACGGTCTGTTCGCCGGCTTTTCCCCTCACGAGCAGACGACCGTGTGGATGAGCCACGGCGACCACGTCGACACGCCGCCTCCGGGCTACGTGGTGACGGCGTCGAGCCGCAGCGTGCCGGTGGCGGCGATCCGCCATCGCAGCCGGCCGGTGCACGGCGTGCAGTTTCATCCCGAAGTGGCGCACACGGCTCGCGGCGCCGAAGTCATTTCGAATTTTCTCTTTCGAGTCTGCAAGGCGGAGCCGAGCTGGACGCCGGGCGCGTTCGTCGAGACCGAGATCCGGAAGATCCGTGAGCGCGTCGGCGACGCGCGCGTGATCTGCGGGCTGTCCGGCGGCGTGGATTCCTCCGTCGCCGCGGCGCTCGTCCATCGCGCAATCGGCGACCAGCTCACGTGCGTGTTCGTGGATACCGGCCTGCTGCGCCTGCACGAGCGCGAGCAGGTCGAGCAGACCTTCCGCGCGAACCTCGGCATTCGTCTCGTCACGGTCGATGCGTCGAACCGGTTTCTCGACGCGCTGGCCGGCGTCGAGGATCCGGAAGAGAAGCGCCGGATCATCGGCCACACCTTCATCGACGTGTTCGAGGCCGCGACGAGCGACGCCGGCGAGGATGCGACGTTCCTCGTGCAGGGAACGCTCTATCCCGATGTGATCGAATCATTCTCGCCGCGCGGCGGACCGTCGGTGACGATCAAGACGCACCACAACGTCGGCGGCCTCAAGCCCGACATGAAGTTCCAGCTCATCGAGCCGCTGCGTGAGCTGTTCAAGGATGAAGTGCGCAACGTCGGCCGGGAGCTGGGGCTGCCCGAGGAAATGGTCGGCCGGCATCCGTTCCCCGGACCTGGGCTGGGCATCCGCGTGCTTGGCGCGGTGAGCGAGCCGGCGCTCGACGTGCTCCGGCGGGCCGACGCCATCTACCTCGAGGAGATTCGCAGCGCGAATCTCTATAATGAGATCTGGCAGGCGTTCGCCGTGCTGCTGCCGGTCCGCAGCGTCGGCGTGATGGGCGACTTCAGAACTTATGAAAACGTGGTCGCGTTGCGGGCTGTCACGAGCACGGATGGCATGACCGCCGACTGGTACCACTTCCCACACGATGTGCTGGCGCGTATATCCAGCCGAATCATCAACGAGGTTCGGGGCGTGAATCGCGTCGTGTACGACATCAGCTCCAAGCCGCCAGCGACGATCGAGTGGGAGTGACGCGTCGCGTTGTCGGTGCCACGCAGGCTGACCGCGACTAGACGCCTTTCTCCTCGAGCAGCGCCAGAAACTGCTTCGGATCGGTGAGCTGCAGCAGCCGCGCCGGCACGTCCGGCTCCTTGCTGAACTGTGCGATCTTGCCGAGCACCGGGAGATACTGGTTCGAGACTTCGAGCGGCGGCGCGACGATGAGGAAGAAGAAGTTCACCGGCTTCTCGTCGATCGCCTTGAAGTCCACGCCGTCCTTCTTTCGGCCGAACGCCACGCGAAGCTTGTTCACGACGAGTGATCGGCAGTGCGGGATGGCGATGCCGCGTCCAATGCCCGTCGAGCCGAGATTTTCCCGGCGCTTGAGCATCTTGAACAGCATGCCTTCGGACTTCTCGTCCAGTTTGAGCAGCCCGATGAGCTCACGAAGCACGTCATCCTTGGACGTGCTCGCCAGGTCGAGCTTGATTGCGTCTTCGCTGAAAAACTCGCGGAGTTCCATGCTTGGTTCTGATTGGCGTGTTTCGCGCGTGAGGGTGGCAAGCTATCCAGACCGCCAAGGGGTGTCAAATAATGATATTGCTTGCGCTTACATAGTCTCTTAACTTGAAGGAATGAAACGCTTTCCGATTCCGATCCCCGCGGCCGTGCCGCTGTATCTGGCGCCCATGGCCGGCGTATCGGAGTCGCCCTTTCGGCGGCTCTGCCGCCGCTTTGGCGCCGACGTCGTCGTGACCGAATTTCTCTCCGCCGAAGGCATTCGGCGCGAGAATCAGGCGACGATCAGCAAGCTGCGCTTCGGGCCCGACGAACGGCCGATCGGGGTCCAGATTTTCGGCGCCGAACCGGCCGCCATGGCCGAAGCGGCGGCCTTCGTCACCGACGTGTTTGCGCCGGAATTCATCGACATCAACTTCGGCTGTCCGGTCAAGAAGGTCGTGAAGCGGAACGGCGGCTCCGGCTGCCTCAAGGATCTGAATCTCGTCGAGGACGTGATCCGCGCGGTGTCGCGCGCAACGTCGCTGCCGGTCACGTGCAAGATCCGCAGCGGCTGGAACGAAGAGATGCGCGACCCGGTGACGATCGCACTGCGTTGTCAGGACGCCGGCGCTCGCGCGCTCGCGCTGCACGCGCGAACGCGCACACAGATGTACACGGGAAGCGCGCGCTGGGAGGAGATCGCCGCCGTCACCCAGGCGCTCGATATCCCGGTGCTCGGCAACGGTGACATCCGCACGCCGTACGATGCGGTGCGCATGTGGCGCGAAACGGGCTGCGACGGCATCATGATCGCCCGCGGTTCGTTCGGCCAGCCTTGGATCTTCGACCAGACGCACGATCTGCTCGAGGGCCGTCCCATGCGGCCGGAACCGTCGGTCGAAGAGCGCTTTGCGATCGCTCTCGAGCACGCGCACATGGCCTCCGACTACGAGCCGGACCGGCCCGGCGCCGCGATCGAGTTCCGCAAGCACCTCGGCTGGTACGTGAAGGGCCTGCCCGCATCGGCGGAGCTGCGCAAGAAACTCTACGCGGTCACCTCGCTCGGCGAGGTCGAAGGCATCTTCGCGGAGTACCTCGAGCAGCGCGAGCGATATGCGGAGCGGAGCGAGCACGCCGGCTCCGACTCCGGCGAGCTGGAATCGCTGGAATCGGCGGCCGCATGAGACGGGAGCACGTCCGCGACTTGTTGCAGCGCGTCGCGGACGGCGCGATCGACGTGGGACCGGCGCTGGATGCACTGGCCTACGAACCGCTGGAATCGCTGAGCTTCGCGACGATCGATCACTCGCGCGCGCTCCGCCAGGGCTTTCCAGAAGTCATATACGGCGCGGGAAAGACGCCGGACCAGATCGTCGCCATCGCCCGGCAGATGGCGGCGCGCGGCGACGGCGTGCTCGTTACCCGGCTGCCCGCCGGTGCCGCCGATCGGCTCCTGTCGGCGTTTCCCGAGATCGACGTCAACTCGCTCGGCCGCACCGCGTATCTCGCGGGTGCGGAACCTCCGCCGGTTGGCCAGGGTACGGTCTCGATCGTCACCGCGGGTACGAGTGACCTTCCGGTCGCCGAGGAAGCGGCGGTCACGCTCGCGGCGCTCGGCAACGACGTAGCGCGGATCACTGACGTGGGCGTGGCCGGCATTCATCGTGTGCTTGCCAAGCGCGAGGAGCTGGTCTCGGCCGCCGTGGTGATCGTGATTGCCGGCATGGACGGCGCGCTGCCGTCGGTGGTCGGTGGACTCGTGCAGGCACCCGTCATCGCGGTGCCGACGAGTGTCGGGTATGGCGCGTCGTTCCAGGGTCTCGCACCTCTTTTAACAATGCTTAATAGTTGCGCGGCCGGGGTCACCGTCGTAAACATCGACAACGGCTTCGGAGCGGCGGTTGCCGCTTCGCGCATCACGCACCGCTAGCCGCCGCCGCCACCGGTTCTTCCGCAGCCGAGAGCTCCACAAGTTCCGCTGGACGAACTTCCCGTGATGCTTCCATCAGGCTCGCACGCCACCCATTCGTTCTGGACCACGGTGCTGCCATCCGCCGTGGTGGGCGGCGTCGTGGCGTGGATCGCGGCCACCGTGGTGCAACGGCGGCGGCGCAGATTCCAGGCTGTGACCTACGACGCGGCAGCGGTCACGCGCGTCGAGGCCCATTTGGCAGCCTCGTCGCCGGAAGACCTGCCGATGGCAACGGCGGCGGCGTTGCGGCGCGACGTGCAGGCGGTGGTCGAGAGCAGGGAAGCGGCGTCCGAGCTGGAAGTGCTCGACCGCGTCCTCCGCGACATTCGAGATCTCGTACGGGCGGACGAAGCGGTGCTCTGGCGCTGGGTCTCGCAACGGCACTCGCTGGTGCCGAGCGGGTGGTCGACGGAAGGCAGCGAGCGGCCCGCATTTTTCGACGTCGAGGCGTGGGGCGCGGCGGTTCGCTGGAGCTCGGAAGAAGGCGAGATGCAGTTCGCCGGCGACGCCGGAGGGCATCCGACATTCGCCGCGGTTCCTGTCGGCGGCAAGGATCCCGCCTACGGCGTGCTCACGCTCACTGCGACGAAAGGACTCCACTTCGCCGACGACGACGCGCGCTCCTGGCTTCCGCGCTTTGCCGCACAGGTCTCGAACCTGGTGCAACTGTTCGAGGTCCGGCGCGAGTACGGGCGACACATGCGCCAGAGCGACGCGCTGTTGCACGCGGTGCAGCGCCTGCACGAAAAGCGAACCGCCGAGACGCTCGCACAGACCTTGTGCGACACGGCGCGCGACGTCACGTCCGCCCCGATCGCCGGCGTGGTGCGTTGGAGCGCCACCGACCAGCACGGCGTTCTCCAGTCGATCTCGGCCGGCGCCGATCTGGAGACCGGCTTTCACGTCACTGCCGATTCGCTCGTCGGCCGGGTCTGTGTGGAGCGCCTGCCGCTCGTGCTGGAGGACGCCCGTGCCGCGACAGCCGAGCACTGTCCGTTCGGCGGCATCGCGCGGCCGATCGGGTCGGTGGCGATCGTGCCGGTCGTGAGCGACGATCAGGTGATCGGCGCGCTGGTGGTGGAAGGTCGGCACGTCGGCGACATCAGCCAGCACGAGGGGCGGAACGTCGGGCTGCTGGCCGCGGTGGCCCGCGGTCCGCTGGAGATCGTGTGGGAGATCGAGGAGGTGAGCCGTCGCGCGCGCACGGACTCGCTCACCGGGCTCTCCAACCGGCGGCATTTCGAGGAGACGTTGCGAGCTGCCGTTGCACAGTCGGACCGGTTCGGCGGCACCTGCTCGCTGATCTTTGCCGATCTCGACCACTTCAAGGAGGTCAACGATCGGCTCGGCCACGACGCCGGCGACACCGTGCTCAAGCACGTGTCGCGCGTGCTTGCGGACGCGGTGCGAACGGTGGACCTGTGCGCCCGGTACGGCGGCGAGGAGATTGCCGTGCTGCTGCCGCAGACTTCGCAGGCGGGGGCGTCCGAGCTGGCTGAGCGGTTACGGGTCGTGTTGGAGACCCGGCCGGCGATGCACGACGGCCAGGCGATTCCGGTGACCGCGTCGTTCGGAGTGGCGACATACCCGCTGCCGGTGCCTTATGGCGACTGGCTGGTGGCGGCGGCCGACAAGGCGCTGTACGAGGCGAAGGCGGCTGGCAGAAACTGCGTGAGAGTGATTCAGCCAAGCCATGTGACGCCAGCGCTTTACAAGCCGCACTGACTAGACCGTATGAGATGATTGGCTGTTGAAGTGCGGCCCCGGACCGATTAGATTTGGTGCTACGGGGGCGACTGGCTTCGACGGGGTAAGTGAAGCCGTGGCTGCGTGCCCAGGTCGTCGGGAACCTGGTAAAACACTCGACAAAAATCCAACTGCGAACAACAACTTCGCCCTTGCCGCCTAACTTTTAGTTAGGCCTGCAAGTGCCCAGTAGGAAGCCCGCCCGGGGCGGCTTGCTGGGTATCGGAAATCCGGGATTGCTGGCGCGACCGCCTCCGGCGCGCTGGTGAAATCAAGGAGGCTCATCCGCGAGTGGGTCGTCTGCCAACCAGCGCGCGGAGACATTCAAGGGCGGACTACGCACGTAGTAGCTGTGGTCGATCTATTCTCGGACCCGGGTTCAATTCCCGGCGCCTCCACTGAGGAGCAATCCAAGAAGTTCCAGGGGCATCCGGAAAAGGGTGCCCCTGCTCGTTTTTAGACCGCGATATCGTCCATTTCGATCTTGACTGTTTCAAGGCCGTCCGCGAACTGTGGCGGGAAGGAGCGACTGTACGCGATCGGTGTCTATCCCGAAGTCTCACTGGAGGAGGCCCGGGCAGCGCGCGACTCTGTGAAGTCCCACCTTCGAGAAGGTCGCGATCCGCTGAAAGCGCGGCTTGTGAGCCGAGCCGAGGCTGCCACAGCGTCGGACAACACCTTTGCCGGAGTCGCCTCGGATTGGCTGGCGAAGAAGCGGCGCGATTGGAGCCAGATTCACAACGAGAAGTCGAAGATTGCGCTCGAACGCGACGTGCTACCCGCGATTGGAAGACTGCCGGTTGCCGAAATTACCCCCATTTTACCGGTGACGGTGTCCCATTTTCAACCGGCGTTGACAAGCCGTGATCCATCAAAGGCGCGCAACGGGCGCCGTGCTCAAGCGGCAACCGCCTTCGCGAGTGTCGTCGAGTCGTGGCCGGCGCTCTGCCGCGAGGACTGGAGCCCGTCCCAGTCGCGACGGCGAGCCGCGCGTTCGAGCGGGACATTCTGACTGGGCCGGGTCGCTGCCCATTGCGGAGATAACGTCGCCGATGATCCCGGCCGCTGTCGAACCGCTCGCGAAGCAAGGCACCGTCGTCACCGCCAAGGAGCCTCTGCAATGTGAACCGCGTGTTCGGGCTTGCGAAGAAACGCGGGCTCTTCACGAGAAATCCGGTCATTGAGGCGTCGGAAGTATACTGCCGCGCCGCGAGAGGCGGCCACGGCGGTCGGCGCTCCTCGAGCTCGCCATGTTACGCGGCGTGCTGAGGCGCGTGGAGGTCGTACCTATCTCTCCGACCGTCTTCCTGGTGCTCCGCATCGCGGCATTCACGGCGGCTCGGCGATATCAGCGTTTGGCATCGGTTCATCGCTTTTGCGCCTGGGCTCGACGAGCCAGCGACATGACGCCCGTCGATCTGGATTGTCGATCTGGTAAACGGTCGATGGTGTGTCGGCGGGCGACTACAACCCCGGAATCGGTGAGAGGGACCTCGGCTTGTCGGTCAGCTGACGGCCCCGCCCACGTCTCGGTTTATCACAAAGTTCCTACGGCTTTTTCAGGCCCAAAGCACCAGCTCGATGCGCTTGCCGCGGTAGCCAGATAGCGACAGCGCGCGCATTTCCGATGCCTTCAATCGCCCGCGGATTCGCTTTGCGGAGCCTGGCTAGTATCCCCGGCGTACCGGGGAACTGCTTTCGTGCCGCGGGCGAGTGCTGCTGCGGACGCATGCGAACCATAGCTCTCGTAGCAGGATAATCGCCGTCAGCCAGACGCGCCGTAAGCAGAGTCCACACCGCATCAGACAGTTCGTCCGGCGTCGCACTCGCGCGGACTAGAATCAGATCTCTCGGCATTTGGTCAGGTCGTCGCTGCACGACGAAAGGCACACCAGGTATGGGAAGACTGTCAACCATGGCTACCGTTGCTGGAACTTGCCGGCGAGCTCTGACGACTTGGGTCCTACCCTCTTGCGGTGCGAGCACAAGGGCGAGCGCCATGCCGACTACAGCTATGCGACGCGTAAGCATTGCATACCTCCGGAAAAGTATTCGCGAAGCGCGGAAATCCTTGGATGACCGATCCTTCGCGGCTCGGCCCGTCGCTCCGATCAAGCCGCAGTTGCGGGCGAACTAACACGTTGTGGCGTAACCGCAGGCGTATGGCTGCCATGTTTCATTCGCCTCGTCCCATATGTCGATACAAATCTGCTCCACCTGAGCGGCGGAGCCGCACACACTCGTTCCCCCATCCCCAATGCCCGTGGCAAAGTCCACAGTTTCGCCGTTCGTGTAGTCACCAGGGTAGAATTGCGTGCCCGTCGGCGTCGGGTCGCCGTCATCGCTGCTGTCATCGGTAGGGCAGTTGGCCGGGTCACCACCCTCGTCCACCGGCGTTCCGTTTTCGTCGCACGCCATCTCGTTGCCGGGCGGAGGGTCGCACGTTCGGCTGTCACTGAAACGGCCTTCCCAGACCTTGAGCGCGCCCTGCGCCTCGTGGGTGGTAGTTCCATGGATTTCGTTATGCGAAACGTTACATGTGTTCCATGTGTGAAACCCATCATGGCACTCGCTAGCGCTATTGCTACACGCCAGCTGGAAAGTCTGCGACTCGTACCCCTGTCGGTAGACGGTCGCCTTTCCGACGGCGGATAGATATGCCGTCCCGCCTCCGGGAAGCCAAGTTCTGGTCCACGCCCCGATCTCGTCGTCCCCTTGGATCAGATAGTCTCCGTACCACGCTCCAATTCTGGGAAAAAAGCCGCCACACGCGTAACTGTTGGCGAAACAGGCTGAAGGTGCGCCGTCGCTCACCAAGACATCTCCGGATGGCTTGGACGCGATAGGGGCGGTAATGCTCGGAGCTTTGGTCATCGCTGCCTCGCATCCGCACAGCGAGACGGCGAGCATTGCAATCCATGCCCACAGCCACGTGTCTGCACACAAGCGGCGCGGGGCTTCCGCCCGTCCTTCTGAGCATTTCATGTTGCCCTCCAGGTTGGTTATGCGGCGATGCAACATTGTGTAGTGCACGTTCGAACCGTACGGTAGCGAGGCATCGGCGCTCCGCTGAGACAGTGCGCCTCACTCTCTCGAGTCACACCGTTCATCAACGCAGTTCCGCGAACATCATTTGCTCAGGATTCTTGTCAGTGACTACGGAGTTCGAGCCGAGAAAGGCGAGCATGAGCGAGCCATTTGTCCGACGTGCCAGAGCTAACTCTCCGGCAGTATAGGTTGGGAAGAGCCGCTGTGGCTTGGACCACACGCCATCCCACGTTGCGTAGCCGATTCGGACCGCATCCATACCTCCACTCCAGTCCTCGTAGACAACGTGCACGCGCCCGCAGTCATCAGTCGCCGCGTCGACGCCTCGAATGAGCCCGCCGGACGGAAGGTCGCTCGGGTTGGAGAAGGACTCTCCGCCGTCATCCGACGATGCATGTCGAATCACGAAGTAGTCTTCGCGAAGCATCTGCCGCCATATCATATGAACGCGCCCTCCGGTCCCCTTCAGCAGCTTGACTTCCATTGCTGGCTGTGTCCCCGAGTGCTGCACCAGGCTCGCTAGGCGCCACGGACCGTCGGCCCTCTGCTCGTAGAGGAAAACACTATTCCGGTCCTGCGTCTGTGTAGTGTCGGCCTTCACAACAGCCAGTAGGCGTTTCGTTCCAAGACCGAGCACGCTTACATATGCTGGTTCCGGACGAATGGGGACGGGCGTCGCGCTCCATCGACCACCCGAGAAGTCAACCACGAGAGCGCCGCCACCCTCAATCGGAGCTGCAATCAAATTCTCGCTCTCCTCTCCCCCGCCGACAGTCCCTCTCATCACCCCCGTCCAGACAACAGGTCCCGAGTAGATCAGTGTCGGCGAAGACCATCCGCTATCCGGCTGGTACTCTGCGCTCCACAAACTCGAGGCTTGGAGCAGCATCCAGTGGTACGGTGGAATGACTGGTTCAAGTGCGGCCGGCTCCGCCCACACGACGTGCAGCCGGCCCGAAGAGTCGAGCACTGCCTTGGGCGACACGAATGCACGATCCGCTGCCGGCGCGCCGATCGAGCCGTGCCCAACTCGCCACGCGGTGAAGGTTTCACCAACGCGAACTGGCTTGTCCAAGAAAGGCACGTCATTGCCGACGATATAGACATCATTAGCATCAGCTGCGATCGACGGATTCCGCGCAACGGACCGTCTGGATGCCGGTGGTGTCAGTAGCGGCGCTGGCGCTGACCAGATTCGTTGCTTACACGCGCCGGAACTCTCTCTAGCACGTGGCTGGCCCACGGGTCCTATCGGTTGCCGCTGACATGCTCCGGCCACGAGAGCGACGACGACTGGAAAGTGCAACTCCGCGGGGATTCTAATACTCTTGCCCCCGGTCCTGAACCAATTCATGGTTTTTCTCACGAGAGCGCCGCTCTTATTCATGCGTTGCGCGACCCTGGGCTTCGCGGCTTCAGAGTTGCCGCCGAACACGTGCGACTTCGGCGTGAAACGCGATGTCGGTTCGGGAGTAAATCGCAAAATGGCTGTCGATATTCCGCTGAACACAAGTGGCCACGGCTCGGTCCACCGGCGTCACATTGGAACTCATATTGGCGTCCTGCGAATCAGGCGACAGCCAATGGTAGCTATGAATTGCAGCGGATCAGTATACCGCCGACCCGCAGCCACATTACGATTTACGCAGAAGATAGCAGCTTTGCGAACGTGTCCAGCGTTCTCCAAAAGCCTTGTCGCTCCAGAGCCATCGATGGCCTTTCGCCAAGATGACGTAAGAAGTAATTGCTAAATGCAGCGGCGTCAGCAAAACCGGCGGTAGACGCAGCGGTTTTGATGCTGCCCCCGGTTTGCTCTAACCACCAGAGCGCATGTAAGCATACGAGCCAGCCGATTAGAGAATGCGGGGGAATCGTGTTCGCTGCCCGCATTCGCGATTCTAAGGTTCTCACCGAGCAGCGACAGAGTGCCGCGAATTCCGGCATTTCGATTTTCCTGCGAGCCGCAACGACTCCGCCAACAACGTACTGGCGGATATCGCTCCTGACGTTCACCATCCGGGCGAGAATGGCCTGTTCCGCACCGATCGGCAGCTGACTGGAAGTAATCCGCTCGACATCACGGCTCAGTCCATCATAGCCGATCAGCGAGATGCATAGATTGGTCAGCTCGGATGCAAACATGAGGAGGTCGCGGGCTGACTGTGGCCGTACGTCCGTGCGAATCAGAAGGGGTGCACGACGGCCAAAGTGGAGCAACGTCGTTTGCAGGTTCGGGGAGAGCGGAAGCGCCGGCGAAATTTCGCAGATGGCGCCCCGAGTGTCCCAGTTCGACGTCGCCTCAATGAATGCCTGGTCAGTCTGGCAAACTACGACTCGCCAATGACTCGGCAACCGCAAAACATCTTCGACGATTGCCGCTGCACTGAGGCGAATCGCCAATCGGCTGCTTCCGAGATGTACGCGGACCGGAGACGACGGAAACATTCGATCCTGAGGCGCGGCTTCTCGGCACAATGGCCGCCGGTTCCGAATGCACAGCGCCGCGTCGTCGCGGATATTGGTTGTAGGGCCATAATACTCCTTATCGGATTGCCGGGCTAGTCTGAATTTGGTGTACAGGGTCGCGCCCCGCGTACAATGCGTCTAGAGTTGACCCGCTCTTCTCGACACCGCGTCACGGAGGATAGGGGCGAGCCCGATGAGTTAACTCCGATAAGGGAAAGGACTAGACAATCTTAATATTGCGGCGTTGTTCCACACCGCGCTTGTCGAAGAGCGCGTGGACGCCGCAATGCTCCGAGTTCATGGCGTCCGGCATGTCGCACAAGTGGAACGAGCGCGTGCCAGGGTCCCCAGAGTTTCATGCCGATTATGCCGAGCCGCAGCTACGGGACCTGCTGCCCCGAAAAGGCGATGACGTCAGGGAAACTATTAGAGATCTCCAATCGATCGCGATCCTGGCAAGCGTTGCATCGGAATCGCGTCACGATATCTCCGCTTGCGGCGCGCCTTGGCTGACTCGGTCGCAGCTGGGCACCATCGCCGCTCAGAATGCGTGTTTCGGTCCCGTCCGGGACGACGACAAAAGCGAGCATTACGGCCGGAGGATTCCGCGTCTCGACAACCGCACGCGGATCTCTCTCCTCTTCAGCAACATCACGAGCGGCCTCGATGAGCTACTCCACGGTATGAACAATGTGCGCAGGTGGGGAGTGCTCCCGTTTCCGAAGCCGACGCTGTATCAGATCCGCGGATTCGATCCGGCCAGCCGGGAGTTCCTCTAGACCGTGAACGCCAAGTTCGGGTCCACAAATCCTGCCGGCAGCGTGCTGCGCCGTCCATTCCGGATCACGCTAGGTAGCACGGTTGGCTCGACCGCGACATTAGGGAGCAAGCGTCGAGCAGAACTTACGCGTGCGTCCGCATCTCGTCACGACGCGCGGCTCGGCGGATATGATCAAGGCCCGTTACCTAAAGACGGCCGGGACCGACATTTACACCTAGATGATCGAGAACGCCCACTTCCTCCACGTCTCGCGCGATCAGGTGGATTAGTTCCGCTTGCGGTAGCGCGTATTGGATCAGAAGTCAGAGAGCCTGTGCACGTCCTCGGGCGCATACATGGCCGACTCCCACCGAATTGTGAACCCAAGCAGGCCGTGGTTTGCGTCAATACCACGCGCGACTCGCTATGACGGTAATCGGCCGGCGCCCGTTCGTACCAGCGGTGCTCACGCCAGGCCAGATCCGGCTGATCAGCGCGGAGGCTTCGGGATGGCCCCAATCGCCCGGATGCTCACGGATCCCCAACGACCGGACGATGATCCTCAGGGGAGGATGGTGACGGGCGCCTGATTCGGGGCTAAAGCGCGTGCGGGATCGGTCGTCGAGATTGACGGTACCGGGGACTCCACTCGGCACCTCGTTGACCAACGATTACCGGAGTTCACATCGGGCAGCCGTTTTCGTTTTTTCAGATGAAGATTTCCTCCGTACCATCGAGCTCCGTCATAACGTGGCTCGAGCAAGCAGAACGGCGCCTCCACGAGGCGCCGTTCTGCTTGCCGATCGTGTGGTTACGTATGACGAAGGCGCCGACCGTACATGGGGCCTGAGCATGCAGACTTGTTCAGAGATGGCAGATCGACGCTCACTACTCGAGAACTGCCTACTGCTTTTCGACCTCGAAAGAGCCGCTCGCCGAGACGGTGCAATCGAACGCCGCAAATGTGCCGTTGATCGCAGCGCCGCTGAATGTTCCAGCAACGTTGTACGGGCACGAAGTGGGATCGCTCGGGGTCAGGGTCGCGGCTACCTGAGCGCCGTCCACCGCTCCTGACAGACTACCGCTGTCATTATACGACGGGTCGGTGAACGTGGTCGCCCACGTACCCGACAGTGTCTTTCCCGACTGCAGGAACGTCACGGTGAGCGTTCCGTCGCCGACCATATTACTCGAGATCGATCCCCGACCAGTTGCCGGCGATGTTCGAGCCGGGGCCACTGGGGGAATCACCGCCGCACCCCGCGGCGATGATAAGTGCGACGAGCAAGAAAGCTTTACGCATGATGCTTGGGGTGATTGGCGGGAGAATTTCGCGACGGCGTCGTCACGCGAACTGAGCTACATCATGAAGACGCCGTACCCCCATCAGCAGCAACGATTACAGAATCGTAATGTCCGGCATTCGCTCATATCAGCGTTGGCAATGCGTCTGGTCCGCTGTTACGGGTAAACGCGCAAGAGACTTCATATATTAAGGTGATTTAATATGTGACGGTGCGCGCGGCATGTCGTCGGCCTGACAGTCCGTGATGGCCACGGAAGTGAAAACGTGACCTTCGCAGGCGGAGGCACAATGCGTCCGAAGTCGTCTCCGCGACGCGCAACCCCATCCTCTCATGAGGTCCTTATGAAACTTCGCTTTCGTGTTCCCGGGCCGAGCGCAGCGTCTCTTGCCGTGGCGCTCTGTCTGGCGCCAGCGATGGTTGCCAGCCAAGTACCGGGCGCTGCCACGGTCAGTCGAGCCATTCGCTCACACTCGTCCGGCTTTTTTGTTGGCTTGGGATATGAAGGTGACGCAAGCCAAGTAAATCAGTCGGGCGCACCGATGGAATCTGGATCCGGTGGCGGCTTGGTTTTGGGCTACGGCTTCAACTCCAAGTGGGCGCTGTACGGTGACGGTAGCGGCGCCACGATGAACGCCAGCGACGGGGGCACCTATTCGCTCGGTCACGTTGATCTTGGCGTTCGTCGCCACTTCCGCACTGGGCCAAACGTCGTAGTTCCATTCATCCAGTTTGGCTTGTCAGGTCGCGCAGTCTCGGAGTCGATCAGCGGGAACACTGTTACCGGCTCGGGCGGGGGCGTCTCCGCCGGCGTGGGGCTCAACGCCCACTTTACTCCGTCATTCGCGTTCTCGGCAGATGCGACTTGGGCGTTCGGAGACTTCACCAACTTTGAGGTCAATAACTCCGCCGTGAGTTCAGACGCCATCAATGTCATGACCACGAGAGTCCACGTTGGCGTCGTTTGGTTTCCGGGCGCCTAGCGGTACACCGCATAATGCGGACGCCTGACCGCCGCCGGCCAACTCTGAGCAGCAAAGCCTCAACGCCGCTTCGATTAGGCGCCGTTGAGGCTTTGCTGCGTCGCTCTAATTTGTGCCCTCAGTCACCAATCCAAGAGCCCGATTCTTTGACTCGGCGCCGGCGGGCATCGTCCTCCAAACGAGTGGCCAAGGAGGGTCAGGATGATGGACGCGTTGCTGATCGCGGTCGTGGCTGGAGTGTTCGTGATTCTCATCACCAGCCGCCGCAAGTTGCGTGGCCCAATCCCGCTCGCGGTGCTGCCGCGACTCCATGAAGTCATCGAACCACGCGGCATCACCATCGAGGTGCCCCGTGCGTCGCTTGCCGCGCCGCGTGCCAGATTCGATGCCGCGATGGCGGCCCTTCGCTTGGCGCGAGCTCGCGCATGGAGTATCGGTCAAGCAGTAGCGAATGCGGTGCTGAGTCTCGCCCTCCGCCGTCGCCGCGCGATCGGATTGGCGCTCGCGGTCGCGGTGAGTGCCGTCGTCTGGTTCGTCTGGCCGACGCAGTATCGCACCTTGCCGTTGCGCGCATCGGGGGCGCGGATTGGCAAGAGCTTCGACGTCGTTGCACTCCGACAGCAGCGCGTCACCGGGCGAGTCGACGCGCTGGTCAGCGGCGGAGGGTGGGTATGCGTTGCCGGCTGCTAGTAGATCGGCCAGCCGGCAGTTATCAGATCTGAGATATCAGATGCGGGCATTTTGCCGCTCGGCCTCGAGTCACGCATCGGGGCTCTGAAGGCGAGACCAGTCGAGAGCTCCGAGATTGCGAGATGACAGACGTCAGGAAGAACACCAATCCTCTCGCCCGGATGGTGTAGCAGGCGTCAGATCTCAGAGCTTAGACCGCGCGTCTCACTTCTGAGCTCTTGCATCTGTTGCACTCTCCAGGCGGGCCGGATTGGTGTTCTTTCTCAGATCTGAGATCTCGGAATCTCCGAGCTATGGACTGGTCTCGCCGTCAGAGCCCCGATGCCGCCTCGGGTCAGAGTGAAGGCGCCGGCTGAACGCTGGCTCGATCCAGCTCCACTGCCTCGGCGTGCATCTCACTCCTCGAAATCTGCTCACTCGGCCCCGGCGGCAACGCCAGTTGGACCGGCACTGAAGGCGTCACCGCCAATCCCATCAGCGGAAAGACGACCGGCTGCGCTTTCGCCGGCCGGCGGATGTGCCGCGCGGTTCGCCAGCCGGCGAGCAGCGCGTCGTCGTGCTCCAGCTTCGGCTCGATCAGCGCGCTGAGCACGCGCAATACATGGCGGCCGCGTGAGGCCGCGGTCCGAAGTCCGGCCGAAGCGCCTGCCTTGAGCGTCAGCGTCGTTTGGCGTTCGGTGACGCAGTCGACGAGCGCCCGGGCCGCAGCCTCGAGCTGTTCGACGAAGTCCTGCGCCAGCCCGCCCTCGATGAACACGGAGGCGTAGGCTCGTGCCATTTTCGCCATCGCGTCCGCGGCGATCGCGAGCTCCGTCGTCCTGGCTCGATGAAGCGGCATGCGGAACGCGTTGAACTCCGGAATCTCGCGCAGCCGCGCGGCCGCGATGGCGGCGATCGGCCGCATGTGGTTCAGCCGGAGCGCGGCGCAGAGCGCCCGTTGACGCGCCAACTGCCCCTTGCTCGTCCGGTGGGCCGTGTCCTGCTCGACCGAGAACTGCTCCAGCTCGGAGATGACCTCTTCCAGCTTCCGGCGGTATCCGGCCGATTCGATCGCGCCTAGCCGATCGATGTGGCTTTCGATGAACGCGCGGGCCTGGTGGAGGGTCGAAAGCACGGTGGCATCGGTGGTTCTCATGTGGGTCTCCTGGATTGAACTGCGTTGAACGGCGTGGAATGCGATGCGTCGCGGCGGATCCGGTGGGAAACGCGCGGACGCTGATGTCGAAGTCATCTCACGACGTGGGCGCCGGACGTGTACGGAGGTCGGAGTCGTCTCACCGCGCGATTCGGCTGCGTGTACCGGCGCGCATCGGAGGTGAACGAGCATCGCGGTCGTGTGACCACGTGCGCGTCTGAGGTGCACGCATGTCGCAGCGATCTCGCGTCGCGCGCGTCGGAGGTGTGCGGTCGCGCGCGGCAGGTGTACGCGTGGGCGTGGGAAGTAAACGGATATCGCGGTCGGCTGAGCACCCGACGCTCGCACGTGTACGGGTGAGCGCTGTGCGGGAACACGCATCGCGGTGATCTGACCACGCGGGCGTCGCGAGTGCACGCGCGGGCGTCGCGCGTGAACGGCTGCTCGAGTCGTCTGCATACGCGGGCGTCGAGCGGATACGGCCGACGCGGTCGTCTGAGCACGCGCGCGACGCGCGTACACAAGACTCGCGGTCGTCAGACGACGCGACGTTCGCAAGTGTACACGTGGGCGTCGCTCCGGTACGGGTGCGCGCCGCGTGTGTTCGGTCGACCGGCATGGGTGTACCCTCGAACCGTGGATTGACCGAGCGAACTCGCGCCTCGTGCGCGGGCCCCTAAATACAATCGTCGCCGAACGCCTGGACCGTTGTACCGTTTCATTTGTCGATGCATCGTTTCAACGCGCGGCAACGGGGCTACTGGGCCGCGCGACTGGCAAACGCGGCGTCGGTGCGCGAGCTCCTACTGTATCTGTCCCGCTGACCCCCGAATTGTGTCGGGGAACCGGCAAACGAAACTGCGGCCACGGCGCACACCGTACGGTGGGTGCCACCTCGAGCCCCGGACCCCGATGATCGACCCCCAATTCATCGCCCTTCAGGAAGCCCTCGCCGGCGAGTATTCGCTCGAGCGCGAGCTCGGCCGCGGCGGCATGGGGGTGGTCTACCTCGCGCGCGAGGTTCAGCTCGATCGCCTCGTGGCGATCAAGGTGCTGCCCCCCGAGCTGGCGACCCGCAGCGAGATCCGCGAACAGTTCCTCCGCGAGGCACGGACGGCGGCGGGCCTGTCGCACCCGAACATCGTGCCCATCTATCGCGTCGGCGAGCGCGGCGGGTTCGTCTTCTTCGTCATGGCATACGTCCGCGGAGAGACACTCGGCGAACGCCTGCGCGCCCGTGGACCGCTCACCCCAGCCGCGGCCACGCGCATCTTTCGCGAAGTCGCATGGGCGCTCGCGTACGCGCACGGACACGGCGTCGTGCATCGCGACGTGAAGCCGGACAACATCCTCATCGAGACCGGTACCGAACGCGCGCTCGTCAGCGATTTCGGTATTGCCGTGGCGCAGGACGCCACCGTCGGAGCAACCGGCCGCATCATGGGCACGGCGCAGTTCATGAGCCCGGAGCAGGCGTCTGGAGAGCCGCTCGACGGCCGAAGCGACTTGTATTCGCTCGGCGTCGTGGCGTATCTCGCTCTGAGCGGGCATTTGCCAGTCCGCGGCGCCACCACCGCCGAGCTGCTCGCGCAGCACGTGAATGTCACGCCGCGACCGTTGCGCGAAATCGCGGCCGGTGTGCCATCGACGCTCGCCGCCGTCGTCGGGCGGTGTCTCGAGAAATCGCCCGATCGGCGTTGGCCGAATGGTGAAGCAGTGGCGGAGGCACTCGAGAAGTCGGCAACGCCGGCGCGTGCGCGAATGCCGATGGCATTGCGCGTGTGGACGCAGGCGACGGACCCGCTTCGGCCGGTGTACATCGTATGGTCCGGGCTGTTCACGCTTGGAACGATTTCGGAGCTGTTCGGCCGTGGACGCAGCGATTGGCTAATAACGTCCGCGTTCGCCTTGGCCCCGCTCATTCCGCTCACGATCTTTCACGCGAGAAAGGCATACCAGGCGTTCGCCGCCGGATACACGCTGCGCGATTTGCGCGGCGCACTCCAGGCATGGCAGGCCGACCGACGGGAGGAGCTGGCGTTCGAACACGGCGGCCGCGAGCCACGGTGGATGGGCTTCCTGCGCGCACTCACGACGTCGCTTGTCGCCGCCTCGGCGGCGTTCATCGCCGCTGGCCCGCGACGCGCATCGATCCGGATGGCGATCGTCGAAGCGAGCATTCTGTTCGGCGCCGCGGTGTCCACCGCCATCAGCACGTCGCTCGGCGTATCGTTCATTCCAAGGAGCGTGCGCGCCAGTCTCGTCGGCGGCCTCCGTTCAGAGATCTGGAATAGCCGCATCGGCGAGTGGGCGGCGCGGCTGCTCGCGCCCAAACACCGCAAGCGCGCCATCGACGCCGACGAGCGGCCGACCGAGATGGCGCTCGGCCTGGCCGCCGAAGAGCTGTTCGCGACGCTACCGCCGGCTTACCGCAAGCATCTTGGCGACGTCCCGGACATCGTTCGCCGGCTCGAGGCGCACGCGTCCGTCGCTCGCACGCGCATCGCCGATCTCACGACGCTCATGACGCTCGGCGGCGAGTCGAGCAGGAATGCCATACCTTGCGCCGCGGCGGCGCCGGCGGGTCTCGTGGAGGCGAGAGAGGCCGCGCAGCGGGAGCTCACGTCCGCGGTCACCGCACTCGAGGCGCTGCGCCTCGATCTGCTCCGGCTGCACGGCGCCGGGGCAAATGCGGACTTGCGCCCGCTCACCACGTCGCTCGACGCGGCGCTCCAACTCGGGGAAGAGCTGGACCGGCTGACGCAAGCCGATCGCGACGTCCGTCGCATTGCGCCATTGCCAATATTCGAGATCACGCCGCCAACGCCGGCGTGATCTTCGTCCGCTCACACGGCTGGTTCTTCCGATCGCGAGCGCAGGTGCAGCCCTTCATCTTCCTTGCGGACGGTTTGCTTCCGCTTGAAGATGAATTCCGGCGCCAGCGCCACGCCGGCTAGCGTGACCGGAATGATCTGCTGCGTCTGAATGAGCAGCGCGACGGCAATCGCCTGATCGCGATCCAGCCCGAACCCGACTGCCGTGAGCGCGTACATCGCCTGGAAGAGGCCGACGTTGCCCGGCGTCGCGCGAACGACGAAGCCGAGGTTTACGGCGAGCAGCGCGGCCACCGTTCCGACGAGCGGCAGATTGAAGTGCGCTGAGCGCGCGGTGAGCGCATAGGTCCAGACCTGCAGCGCCCAGATGGCGACCGACAGCACGAGCGCGGCGGCGAAGCGTGGTCCGGTGGAGATGCCGCCGACGGTGCTCGCGAAGTGCTTCATGTACGCGCCGACGCGGGCGCGCCATCCTTCCGGTGTGGGCGCGACGAGCGTCTCCGCGACGTCCGGCCGGCGCACCAGGTAGATCATGAAGATGGCGAGCACCGCGAGTGCCGCCCACGCCACCGGCCGCGTTCGAGCCACCGACGACGGCAACGCGAGGAACGACACCGACAACACGAGCAGCACGACGTAGCCGATCACCTCGAACATCCGCTCGAGCGCCAGCGTCGCCAGCACCTTGGCGCTCGGCGTGTGCGACGCGCGCGCGACGAAGACGACGCGCGCCGCTTCGCCGCCATTGGCGACAAGGATGTTGTTCAATCCAGCGCCGGCGAACGTGGCGCGCAGCGCCAGCCCGAGCGAGCGCACGCCCACCGATCTGAGAAACACCCACCACCGCACGCCTTTCAGCACGAGCGACAGCAGGTTCACGATCACCGCGAACAGGAGGATCTCGAGATCGGTGTTCAGGATGCGATGCCACGTGTCGTGCCAGTTCACCGTACGCGCGAACAGCACCAGCCCGACGATGATGATCGCGCTGATCACGATGTGCAGCGTTCGCGATACGGCTTTCTTCATAGCCCTCCGACGGGATCGAATCGATAGCCCTGCGTGAGCAGCCGATCGACGATCAAGGGCACAGCCCGGGCCGTTTGCATCCGATCGCCCGCGTCATCGTAGCCGTCGCCGTCGTGGAGCAGGAGGATCGATCCGGGCCGGGCGCCCTCCACGGTCCGCTTCACGATGGCTTCAACGCCTGGGCGATCGGAATCCCAGACGCCGAGCGACCACCCGACGGTGCGCTGGCCGAGCGAGCGCGCGATCGGCGTGACCCACGGACTGCGGAAGCCGTGCGGTGCGCGAAACAACCGGGGCCGCATCTTCGCGGCCTGCTCGATGGCGCGGGTGCCAAGCTGAAGATCAGTCCGCACATACGCCGGCGACTTGAAGTGCAGCTTGCGATGGAAATAACCGTGGTTGCCGAGCGCGTGTCCCTCGTCGGCGACGCGGCGCACGAGGTCGGGCCATCGCTCGGCGTGGCGGCCGAGAATGAAGAACGTCGCCTTGACGCCGCGGGCGGCCAGGGCGTCCAGAATGGCGGGGGTGGCGTCGGGATTCGGGCCGTCGTCGAACGTGAGCGCGACGGCGCGGTCGTGGCCGGGCAGGTGAGTGATGGGCCGGCCGAACAGCGGACTGTTTCGTTCGAACGCGCCGTGCACGGCGCCGCCGAGTATCACGGCGGCCGCGCCCAGCCCGAGCATCATACCGGAACGCTGACGCGGCCGAGCACGTCCTGGTACACGTCGAGCACGCGAGAGGTGACTCGCGCCCACGAATACTCGAGCGAGTTCTGGCGCCCGGTGGTGCCGAGCTCGATGGCGAGGCCTTCGTCGTCGAGCACGCGGACCAGCGCGTCGGCGAGCTGATCGCGATCGCCGCACGGAACCATCAGCGCCTCGCGGCCGTCGGCAACGACGTCGCGGAAGCCGAGGATGTCCGAGCACACGATCGGCGTTTCACAGGCCATTGATTCGAGAAGCGTGATGCCAAACGACGCCTTGGTGGTCGGGCAGGCGTACACCGAGCTGTGCGCGTAATAGCTCGGCCGTCCCTCGAGTACGGAGCCGACGAAAATGATGTCCGGGTCGCCCTGGGCCTGCTTGTAATAGTGTTCGCGCAACGGACCGTCGCCGACGACGACCAGGCGCGCCTGACGGCCACGGCGGCCGCGACCTTTCAGCTTCCGGAATGATTCGATCAGCGTGGTGAGCCCGTTTCTGGGATCGAAGCGTCCGAGAAAGAGAATCGTCGGCACGTCCGGCGCGAGCCCCGACGGCGGCGGCACGCTCGGATTGAACACGTCGGTGTCGATGCCGTTCGGTATGATCTGCCAGTCGGCCTCGAAGTACCGATTCAGCGCGACGGTGGTGCTGTGCGACACGGCGATGGCGGCGCTCAGCATCTCGAGGCGGCGCTGAAAGAACCGGCGGCCGAGTGTGTAGCCGACGGACTTGTCGAAATACGTATGAAAGGTTCCGACGACCGGGCAATCGGCCTCTTCGATCGCCAGCACCGGCAGCACCGGCGTGAGCGGCGAATGCACGTGCACGATGTCGTAGCGTCCGTCGCGGAAGGCGCGGCGCAGGTCGCGCCGCAGATTCCAGCCCCACGTGATCCGCGCCTGCGAGCCGTTGGCGTACACCGGTTGGCTGTGGCCAAGCCGGATGACGTTCGGCTGCTCCTCGGCGCCGGGAATGCGCGAGGTGATCACGTCGACGTGATGGCCGCGGCGGCGCGCCTCGCGCGCGAAGAAGTGCACGTGCTCGCAGACGCCGCCGAGATGCGGATAGTAGTACTCGGTGACGTGCGCAATGCGCAGCGGCCGTTCGTCGTTGCTCAACGGGAGCGACGGCAGGTTCGGCAGGGCTGGGTGATTACGACGCGAGCGGCGGGCGAGCCTGGGGGGATTCGAGAGCGGCATGGGCTGCGGCTAGACGTGCGATTGGAACGCGGTAGGGAGAGCAGGACACGTAGTCGAGGCCGATCGAGTGACAGAATTTCACGGAGCGCGGCTCGCCGCCATGTTCACCGCAAATGCCTACCTTCAACTGCGGACGAACGCTCCGACCGGCTGAGACGGCAAATCCAATCAGCTTGCCAACGCCGTTCTGGTCGAGCACCTGGAACGGATCGTCGGAAAGTATACCACGGTCTACGTAAGTGGGGAGGAAGCGTCCGGCATCGTCGCGGCTGAGACCGAACGTGGTTTGTGTGAGGTCATTAGTACCAAACGAAAAGAACTCCGCTTTCGTTGCAATCTCGTCCGCGGTCAGAGCGGCCCGCGGCAATTCGATCATCGTGCCGATGGTGTACGCGACCTCCTCGCCCATGCCGCCGAGCACCTGCCGTGCGACATCTTCGAGGATCGCGCGCTGGTTGTCGAACTCCGCCGCTACGGCGACGAGTGGAATCATGATTTCAGGACGTACGTCGAGGCCTCTTCGTTTCGCCCGAACCGCAGCTTCGAAAATGGCCCGGCCCTGCATTTCAGTGATCTCCGGGTATGTTATACCCAAACGGCAGCCACGGTGCCCCAGCATGGGGTTGGTTTCGCGCAAAGATTCCACAATGCGCGACAGCTCGGCGCGCGGGATCCCAAGGGTTCGCGCGAGGAGCTTGCTCTCCTCGCCGCCGTGCGGCAGGAACTCGTGCAACGGCGGATCGAGCAGCCGGATCGTCACCGGATAGCCGTTCATCGCCTCGAAGATTCCCTCGAAGTCCGACCGCTGCATCGGCAACAGCTTGGCGAGCGCACGGCGGCGCCCCGCCGCGTCGCGGGCCACGATCATCTCGCGCATGGCGGTGATCCGGTCGCCCTCGAAGAACATGTGCTCGGTGCGACAGAGCCCGATGCCTTCGGCGCCGAGCCGGCGCGCGATGCGCGCGTCGTGTGGCGTATCGGCGTTGGCGCGGACGCGCAGCCGTCGCGCCTCGTCCGCCCAGCCGAGCAGCCGGGCGAACGTCTGATAGGATGGAGCTCGGCCCGGATCGAGCATGCCGCGGACGACCTGCACGACCTCGCTGGGCGTGGTGGGCAGCTCGCCGAGAAACACCTTTCCGCTCGCGCCGTCGACAGTGATCCATTCGCCTTCGGACACAGCTGTGTCGTCGACCGTAACCCGGCGGTGCTCGAGATCGACGTGCAGCGCCTTGCAGCCGACGACCGCGCACTTGCCCATGCCACGAGCGACGACCGCGGCGTGGCTGGTCATTCCGCCTCGCGCGGTGAGCACGGCCCGGGCCGCGACGATGCCGTGAAAGTCTTCCGGCGTCGTTTCGTCGCGGACGAGAATGACCTGCTCGCCGGCGCCGGCGCGTTGTTCCGCCACGTCCGGATCGAACACTGCGAGGCCGCTCGCCGCGCCGGGGCTGGCCGGCAATCCGGTGGCGATCGGAGTGGCGCGCACGCCCGGATCGATCACGGGGTGCAGCAGCTGATCGAGCTGCTCGGGCGCGACGCGCTGCACCGCCTGCTGCGGCGCGATCACGCCTTCGTCCACCATATCGGTGGCGATGCGCACCGCGGCCGCGGCGGTGCGCTTGCCGGTGCGCGTCTGGAGCAGATACAATCGCCCGCGCTCGACGGTGAACTCGATGTCCTGCATCTCGTGGAAGTGCCGCTCGAGGCGCTCTTCCGTGTCGCGCAAGTCGGCGTACGCCTGCGGGAGCAGATTGGCCATCTCCTCGATGCTCAGCGGCGTGCGGATGCCGGCGACGACGTCCTCGCCCTGCGCATTGATGAGAAATTCCCCATAAAACTTCTTTTCACCGGTCGACGGATTGCGCGTGAACGCGACGCCGGTGCCGGAGTCCTCGCCGAGATTGCCGAACACCATCGCCACGACGTTCACCGCGGTGCCGAGATCCTCGGGAATGCCGTTCACGCGGCGATAGTCGACGGCCTTCTTCAGCGTCCACGAGCGCCACACCGCTTCGATGGCGCCCCAGAGCTGGGTCGTGGGATCCATCGGGAAGTCGTGGCCCGTGTGGTTCTTGACGAGCCGCTTGTACTCCTCGACGAGATTGCGCAGCGCGGTCTCGCTCAACTCCGCGTCGGAGCTGACGCCCGCCGTCAGCCGCTTGGCCGCGAGCAGATGCTCGAATTGCGAGAAGGGCACGCCGAGCACGACGTCGCCGTACATCTGGATGAAGCGACGATACGAATCGTAGGCGAAGCGCGGATTGCCGCTCGCGCGCGCGAGCCCCTGCACGGCGAGATCATTCAAGCCGAGATTGAGGATCGTTTCCATCATGCCGGGCATGGACACCGCGGCGCCGGAGCGGACGGATACGAGCAGCGGATTGTCGGCGTCGCCGAATCGCTTGTCGGCCGCGCGCTCGAGGCGCTTGAGCGCCGCATCGACTTCGCCCCGCAACGACGGCGGCGCGTGGCCATCGCGCAGGTAGGTGATGCACAGCGACGCGGCGATGGTGAAGCCCGGCGGCACCGGCACGCCAAGATTCGTCATCTCGGCGAGGTTGGCGCCCTTGCCGCCGAGCAGTGACTTCATCTCTTTGGTGCCTTCCGCGCGTCCCTCGCCAAAGAAGAACACCGATTTGTCACGCGCTGCGGCGTGCACCGCCTCCGCTTTCTTCATCTCGCTGGAACCGATCGAAGTGGCCATGATGTAATTGTGCGGGACACGGCCCAGCGGCGGTCCGCGTCAACAACCGCAGCCGAAGCGGAGCTTGTCGGGATCAGTTGGAGGGGGCGTGGGATAATCGCCCGAGAAGCAGGCATGGCAAAACCCGTGCGGGCCGGACGGCACCGACTCGAGCATGCCGTCGAGCGACAGATATCCAAGACTGTCCACGCCGAGATGCGTCGCGATCTCGCTCGTCGAGTATTTCGCGGCGATCAGCTCTTCGCGCGACGGCGTATCGATGCCGTAGTAGCACGGACCCGTGACGGGCGCGGAGCTCACGCGCAGATGCACTTCGCGCGCGCCAGCCGCGCGCACGAGGGCGACGAGGCCGCGCGTCGTCGTTCCGCGCACGATCGAGTCGTCGACCATCACCACGCGCTTGCCGGCGAGCACCTCGCGCACGGGATTGTACTTGACCTTGACCTTCGCGTCGCGTCCGGCCTGCGTCGGCTGAATGAACGTGCGGCCGACGTAGTGGTTTCGAATGAGCGCCAGCTCGTACGGCAGTCCACTCTGTTCGGCGAATCCCAGCGCCGCGGAGTTGGAGGAGTCCGGCACACTGAACACGAGCTCCGCGCTCGGAGCCGGATGCTCGACCGCCAGCCGCCGGCCGAGCGCGCGGCGGGCGCGGTCGACGGACTCGCCGTACACGCGGCTGTCCGGTCGCGCGAAATACACAAACTCGAATACGCAGCGGTGCGGCTCGCGCGCCGGCAATGGATGGGTCGAATGGATTCCGTCGGCATCGACGGCGACGATCTCCCCCGGCTCGACCTCGCGTTCCACCGTGGCGCCGACGATGTCGAGCGCGCATGTCTCCGACGCGAACACGACGGCATCACCGAGCCGTCCCATGGTGAGCGGCCGCCAGCCTCGCGGGTCGCGCGCGGCGAGCAGCGTGTCGCCCATGGCGACGATCAGGCTATAGGCGCCTTCGACTCCGCTCAGCGCGTCGGCCAGCCGTTCGGCGGGCGACCCGGCGGTGGACCGGGCGAGGCGGTGGACGACGACTTCCGAGTCGTTGGTGGAAGCGAAGATGGAGCCCTGGTCCTCGAGCTCCATCCGCAATTCGGCCGCGTTGATCAGGTTGCCGTTGTGGGCCAGGGTGATGTAGCCGCCCCTCGATCGCGCCACGACCGGCTGCGCGTTCTCGATCGTCGACGAGCCGGACGTGCTGTAGCGCGTGTGCCCGATCGCGGTGACGCCGGCCAGCTTGGAGAGCTCGACCGCCACGGCATCGGAGAGGGTGCCCATGGTGCGGACGGCGCGCGCCGTTCCGGCCGGATCGATCGACACCACGCCAACCGACTCCTGGCCGCGGTGCTGGAGAGAATACAGACCAAGCTGGGCGAGGTGCGTCGCGTCCGGATGACCGCGCACACCGAAGATGCCGCACATGACGAAAGTTCGGTCAGGGAATCAGAAAACGCGCATGCTAGGACGCTGATACCGCCGAGGCCCGCGCCATCAGGCGCGGAATCGCCTCGTGATACGCCTCGTCCAGCCGCTCGAGCGTGGCGACCATCGAGCCGGCCACCGTCGTAATCTGCATCGGGGCGCCCACGGCTCCAACCTGTCCGATCACGCGGGCGGCCACACCGCGCGACCGGGCGATGCCGAGCAGCGTATCCGGCATCGGCGTCGACACGATCACGCGGGCCTGCGCCTCGCCGAACAGCAGCGCGCGGTTCGGCAGGTCGCGCCAGTGCGTGAGGTCGATCGTGGCGCCGCGCGGCGATTCGCGGTCCATGATGCAGCATTCGGCGAGGGCGACGGCCAGGCCGCCGTCCGCGCAATCGTGCGCCGACCGCACCACGCCGGCCCGGATGGCCTCGAGCAAACCGTCGATCAGGCTTCGCTCCGCGGCGGGATCGCAGGCGGGCGGAGCGCCGGCGACTACGCCATGGACCCGCGTCAGGTATTCGCTGGCGCCCAGCTCGGCAGTCGGCTCGCCCAGCAGCACGATCGTGTCGTGCTCTTCCTGGAACGAGGCGCGCGTGATGTGCGCCAGCATGTCGACGACGCCGACCATTCCGATCACCGGCGTGGGGTACACCGCGCCGGTCGGATTCTCGTTGTACAGCGAAACGTTTCCACCCGTGACGGGGGTGCCGAGCGCAGCGCACGCGTCCGCCATGCCGCGCACCGCCTCGCGAAGCTGGAAATAGACTTCCGGCCGCCGCGGATTGCCGAAATTCAGATTGTTCGTAATCGCCATCGGCTGGCCGCCGGCGCAGGCGACATTTCGCGCCGCCTCGCAGACGGCGATCTGCGCGCCGACGTATGGATCGAGGTACGCGTAGCGGCCGTTGCAGTCCGTCTTGAGCGCGAGCGCGCGCTCCGTGCCGCGCACGCGGATCACGGCCGCGTCACCGCCGGGTCCGACGACGGTGTTGGTGCGCACGGTGGTGTCGTACTGGCGGTGCACCCACGTCTTGGCGGCGATGGTTGGCGACGAGAGCAGCTGCTCGAGCGTCCACACGGGATCGTGTTCCTCCGGCAGCTCGGCGATCTGGTGGACGTCGCGGGCGCGAAGCCGCGCGATCTCAGGATTCTCGACCGCTTCCGGCGTGTACGTCGGACAGTCGGTGACCAGGCGGATGCCCGGAAATTCGGCGACCACGCGATCGCCTTCCGTGACGCGATACACCGGCTCGGCGATCACCTCGCCGATCACCGCCGCGGTGAGATCCCATTTCTCGAGGATGGCCGCGACCTCTTCCTCGCGACCGCGCCGGGCGACGACGAGCATCCGCTCCTGCGACTCGCTGAGCAGAATCTCGTAGGGGGTCATGCCGGCTTCGCGCACCGGCACCTTGGTGGTATCGATCGTGACGCCGACGTCGCCGCGCGCCGCCATCTCGGCCGACGACGATGTAAGGCCCGCCGCACCCATGTCCTGAATGGCGACGATCGCCCCGCTGTGAATCAGCTCGAGACTCGCCTCGAGCAGCAGCTTTTCGGTGAACGGATCACCAACCTGCACGCGCGGCCGCTTCGCCTCGCTCTGCGCGGAGAGATCCTCGGACGCGAACGAGGCGCCGTGAATGCCGTCGCGGCCCGTGCGCGCGCCGACGGCGATGATCGAATTGCCCACGCCTTCGGCGACGGCGCGAATCAGCTCGTCCTCGTGCAGCAAGCCGACGCACATCGCGTTGACGAGCGGATTGCCTTCGTACGACGGGTCGAACGCAACCTCGCCGGCGACGGTCGGCACGCCGACGCAGTTGCCGTAATCGCCGATGCCTTTCACCACGCCGGCGAACAGATAGCGCACGCGCGGCGAATCGAGGGAGCCGAATCGCAGCGAGTTGAGCATCGCGATCGGCCGCGCGCCCATCGTGAACACGTCGCGCAGGATGCCGCCGACACCGGTCGCCGCACCCTGGTAGGGCTCGACGGCGGAGGGGTGATTGTGCGATTCGATCTTGAACGCGACCGCGAGACCATCGCCGATCGAGATCACGCCGGCGTTCTCGCCCGGGCCCTGCAGGACGTAGGGCGCTTTGGTGGGGAGCGTCTTGAGCAGCGGCCGCGAATGCTTGTACGAGCAGTGCTCGCTCCACAGCGCGCTGACGATCCCAAGCTCGGTGAACGTCGGCTCGCGTCCAAGCATGGACAAGAGCCGATCGTATTCGTCCGGAGTCAGTCCATGTTCGGCGACGAGCGCCGCGGTGATGCGTGGATCACCTGGCCGTGGTTCAGCGCTCGTCGCCCGTTCCGTCACGTCCTCGGTTTCCTGCTCGCCACGACGAGCTTGCGCTGCGCGGTATCCGGGGCGGCCGCGAGCAACGGGTCACCGACGCCCTTGCGGGCATCGTCGGCGGTGATCATGTCGGGCGAGCTGCTGTGGCCCGTGTAGAAGTGATTCGGCGAGCGGAACACCGCGTCGACGACGACACCGCTGTCGAGCACGACGAGGTCGCTGATGCCGCACTTCTTTTCACATTCGTTCTTGTACATGAGGTACGTGATGCTGCCGAAGGTGCGAGTGGTCGCGGGTTCGCCAAACTTGGCGATCACCTGATCCGCGGTCATTCCGGGATCGATCGCGCCGGCACGCTCCTGAGCGTGCAGCGGCACCGCGAGCACCACAGCCGACAAGGCAACGAGCATGCGCATAAATGTACTCCTCAGACGGAGACGCGAGCGAGGACCGACTCGAATAGAGCGAGTCCATCACTCGACCCGAGCAGCGGATCGACTGCCCGCTCGGGGTGGGGCATCATCCCAAGGACGTTTCCGCCCTCGTTGACGATACCGGCGATGGCTCGCGTGGAGCCGTTGGGGCTCCACCATTCATCAGTATCGGCCGGACCGGCCAGATACCGAAACACGACGCGGCCTTCGCCCTCCAGTCTGTCGATCGTCTCCTCGTCCGCGGTGTAACGCCCGTCACCGTGGGCGATTGGAATCCGAAGCGTTGCCCCCTTGTCGTAGCGGTTCGTGAACAATGTGTCCGACGTCTCAACGCGAAGCCGTACCAGCTCACACACGAACTTGAGGCTGGCGTTGCGCAGCAAGGCTCCAGGCAGCAGACCGGCCTCGCAGGCGATCTGAAACCCGTTGCAAATCGCCAGCACCGGGCCGCCGCGGTTGGCGAACGCAATGACGTCCTGCATCACCGGGCTGAATCGCGCGATCGCGCCGGCGCGCAGGTAGTCGCCGTAGCTGAAGCCGCCCGGCAGGATGATCACGTCCGACTGCTTCAGATCGTGGTCCTTGTGCCAAAGAAACGCTGCCTGTTCGCCCAGCCCGTCGACGACGGCGCGATAGGCGTCGTAGTCGCAATTGGAGCCGGGAAAGGTGACGATGCCGAACTTCATGCCGCCTCCACCATCGCGACCTCGAAATCTTCCGTCACCGGATTGGCGAGCAACCGCTCGCACATCTCGCGTGCCGATTGCTCGGCCGACGACTGGTCGGCAGCATCGAGCTCGAGGACGATGTACCGGCCGACGTGCACCTCGCGCAGGGCGGTGAACCCCAGCGTGTGCAGCGCGTCAGCAACCGCCTTGCCCTGCGGATCGAGAATGCCGCGACGTGGAGTGATGTGCACGGCGATTCGATAGCGGGTCATTCGCTGGAGTCGGTCGGAGTGTCGGGAATGGGAGCGCCGGGAATCGGCGGTCCGGTGGGTGTCTGTCCGCCTGGTGTCTGGCCCGACGGACGATGGCGATGTCCGCGTCGCCGGCGGCGACGGCGTGGCTGCGTACCATCCACTGCGGCGGTCTCGCCGGTTCGAGAATCGGTGCGCGGCCGCACGACCTCACGCTGATGGTCGCGGCGAGCCTCGGCACGGGGTTCCACACGGCGCCCAATGTTCCGCGGGTCGATTTCGGTGGGCGGGCGTTCCTCACCTTCGCCCTGCCAGAATATTTCGTCCGGGGTGCCGACTCGATCGAGAAACCCGATCACGACCCACTTCAGCGCGCCGTACAACACGTACGCGAGCAGTGCGGGGAAGATGAACTCGGCGCGGCGGACGAGCAGCAGCACGATGGAGCCGGCGACGATCAACGAGCCGAGGAGCTGCTTGATCGTGCGATAGCCGATGGACGGCATCGCCGGATAGGGCACGTCGCTGATCATCAACGCGGCGAGCATCGCCATGAGCCCGCGCAGAATGGTGTGCCAGGGGAGATCCGACAGCGTCTTGCTGTCGGTGAACAGAATGACGGTCTGATTGTAGAGCGGCGTTTGGCTGAACCAGTAGTACGTCGCGAGCGTGAGGCCGGCGGCGGGGCTCGGCAGGCCGTGGAAGTGCGTCTTCTTGCGGCCGGCCTGTTCCACGTTGAAGCGCGCGAGCCGCATCACGGCGCAGGCGATGAAGATGAATGGAACGAGCCACTCCCACGCGCCACGCTTCGGCAGCTCGAGATACATGATCATCGCCGGCGCAAAGCCGAACGCGACCGCGTCGACGAGTGAATCCAGCTCTTCGCCGAATCGGCTGCCCGTGCCGGTCGCGCGCGCGACGCGCCCGTCGAGCGCGTCGGCGATTCCGCCAAGGACGATGAAGCCGGGTGCGGCGGCGAAGTCGCCGCGGATGGCGAGAATCACGGCGTAGACGCCGCAGAACAGATTGAACAACGTCAACCCGTTCGGCATGAGGACCACGGCGCGCCGCACGCCCTGACGGCGCTGCGGTTCCGGTGGCGATTGCATCCGCGGCGTCATCGCGGCTGCAGCTCCGCGATCTCCGTGACTCCGGCGAACGAGGCGTCGCCCACCTTGACCGTGATCTCGGCGGTGAGCGGCACGAAGACGTCGACGCGCGAGCCGAACCGGATGAGTCCCATCCGCGTGCCCTGCTGCACGTGCGCGCCCTGTTTGGCGTCGGTGACGATGCGGCGGGCGATCAAGCCGGCAATCTGCCGCACGAGGATCCGGTCGCTGCCCGACAGAATGCCGATCGACGACTGCTCATTCTCGAGGCTCGACTTTTCGGAGGCCGCATTCAGAAACCGGCCCGACTTGCGTTCGACGTACTCGACCACGCCGCTGACGGGATATCGGTTCACGTGCACGTTGAACACGTTCATGAAGATCGACACGCGCATGGCCGGGCCGTGCATGAACGTCGGTTCGTCCACGCGCGAAATCATCACGACCTTGCCGTCCGCCGGCGAGATGACGACATGGTCTCCCCGCGCACCGGTGCGCTGCGGGTCGCGAAAAAAGTAAGCGACCCAGAGCGCGAGCACGGTGAGCACCACTGCGAGCAGCCAGAGTGGCCACGAGCGCCGGTTGAGCGCCGCGGCATACGCCACGACGGCGATGAGCGCCGCGACGACGATGAACGTCCACCCTTCACGGGCGAAATTCACAGATCCTCCGCGATGGCGAGCGGGCTGCCGGTAATGCGACGGAAGGCGTCGAGATAGCGGGCGCTCGTCGCCTGCACCACTTCCTCCGGCAGTCGGGGACCGGGCGCTTCGCCGTTCCAGCGGCCGGCGCGACGCTCGGCGTCGAGATAATCACGCAACGGCTGCTTGTCGAAGCTCGGCTGCGTGCGGCCGGGCTGATAGTGTTCGGCGGCCCAGAAGCGCGAGCTGTCCGGCGTCAGCACCTCGTCGATCAGGCGGACTTCGCCGGCCCGATCTCTGCCGAACTCGAATTTGGTATCGGCCACGATGATCCCGCGCGCGCTCGCCAGCTCGCGACCGCGATCGTAGATCAGGCAGCTGAGCCGCTCGAGCTCGCGTGCGACGTCGGGACCGAGCGTGGTGCTCATCTGCGCCATCGTGATGTTCTCGTCATGACCGTGTTCCGCCTTGGTCGCGGGACTGAACAGCGGTGGATCGAAGCGTTCGCTCTGACGGAGCCCGGGCGGCAGTGATTCGCCGGCCAGCGTGCCGTGCGTGCTGTATTCCTTCCACGCCGAGCCGGCAAGATAGCCGCGGACGACGCACTCGATCGGAAATACATCCGTGCGCATGCAAAGCATCGACCGGCCGGCGAGTGCGTCGCGATGCGGCGCGAGCGCCGGCAGCTCGCCGATGATCTCGTCGATGTCGGCAGACAGCATGTGGTGTCGCACGTCGCCCTCGAGGTGGCGCAGCCACCACGCCGTGATCTGCGTGAGCACGGCGCCCTTGTGCGGAATGCGCTCCGACATCACGACGTCGAATGCGCTGACGCGGTCCGAGGCGACGAGCAGCAACCGATCGGGATCGACGGCGTACACCTCGCGCACCTTGCCGCTGCGGACGTGCTCCAGCGGCAGCGTTGCGAGCTCGATCGTGGTCATACGCGAATCTCCTCGCGCGGCTCGGGCAACCGCGGCTCGGTCGCGAGCAGTGGATCGACGACGGTGGCCAGGAACTCGTCGACTTGTTCCGGCGCGCGGCCAACGAAGCGCGACGCGTCGAGCGCCGATTGCAGATCGGCGAGCGGCACGCCAAAGCTGGTGTCGGCGGCAAGACGGTCGAGCAGATCGTTGTGCGACGCGCCGTTCTTGAGCGCACGCGCCGCCTCGATGCTGTGCTGCCGGATGCGTTCGTGCGCCGCCTGGCGGTCGCCGCCGGCGCGCACGGCGCGCACGATCAATTCCTCCGTCGCCATGAACGGCAGCTCGTCGGCCAGCCGGCGGCGAATGCGCGCCGGGTGTACCTCCAAACCGCTCACGACGTTCTCCATGAGGACGAGAATCGCGTCCGTGGCGAGAAAGCTCTCCGGCAGCACGAGGCGGCGGTTGGCGCTGTCGTCGAGCGTGCGCTCGAAGAACTGCACGCCATGGGTGAGGTTGGCGTTCGGTTCCAGCGTGACGACGAAGCGCGCCAGCGACGCAATGCGCTCGCAGCGCATTGGATTTCTCTTGTACGCCATCGCCGACGAGCCGATCTGCTCGGCCTCGAACGGCTCCTCGATCTCGCCGACGGATTGCAGCACGCGCAGGTCGCCGCTGAACTTCATCGCGCTCGCGGCGATGCCGGCGACGACGCCGAGCACCTGGGCGTCGAGCTTGCGCGAATAGGTCTGGCCGGAGACGGGAATGGCCGACCCGAAGCCGATCTTGTCGGCGACGCGCGCCTCCAGCTCGCGCACCTTTGCGTGGTCACCCTGAAAGATCTCGAGAAAGCTTGCCTGCGTTCCGGTCGTGCCTTTGACACCGCGGCAGGGGAGCGTCGCAATGCGGTAGTCGAGGTCCGCGACGTCGAGCACGAGATCCTGCATCCACAGCGTCGCGCGCTTGCCGACCGTCGTCGGCTGCGCCGGCTGCAGATGCGTGGAGCCGAGCGTCGCCTCGGCGCGCCACTCGCGGGCAAACGCGGCGAGCGCGCGCAGCGTGCGCAGCACCTTGGCCCGCAGCAGCTCGAGCCCGCGGCGCATGAGAATCACATCGCCGTTGTCGGTGACGAACGCGCTCGTCGCGCCATAATGAATGAATCCGCGCGCCGCGGGCGCGGCGTCGCCGAACGCGTGCACGTGCGCCATGACGTCATGGCGAAACCGTCGCTCGTACGCTGCGACGGCGTCGAAATCGATGTCGTCGAGGTGCGCGCGCATCTGGGCGATCGCTTCGTCCGGAATCGGCACGCCGAGCTCCCGTTCCGCCTCCGCCAGGGCCAGCCACAGCCGCCGCCACAATCCGTGACGAACGGCAGGCGACCACAGCTCGAGCATCGCCGCCGACGCGTAGCGTTCGGCGAGCGGCGACGAGTATCGCGTCTGCGACGCGCGATCGCTCATCGAACCGAGAAGTCCGTGAAGTAGAGCTGTCCCTGGTGCTCGACCCACATGCGCATGTAACCGCGGTCGCTGTAATCGTTGATGGCGCGCGCCACGTCCTGCGCGGTCTTGATCGCCGTATTGTTGATCCGCACGATCACATCGCCCGGCTGAATACCAAGATCGTTCGCGACACGCTGGCTGACGTTGTAGATGAGCGCTCCCTGCTGCGCGCGGATGTTGCGCTCGGCCCGGATGGCCGGCGTGACGGTGACGAGCTCCAGCTCCTTGAGCACCTGCACCTTGGGGGCGCTCACGTCCGGGAGGTCGGACACCTTCACGTCGACGTCGAACTCGCGCGATCCGCGCTTCACGTGCAGGTGCGCCGGCGAACCCACACGAAGATCGAGCAGCGCGGCGTCCCAATCATATGGATTGCGAACGGCGCGGTTGCCCTCGCGGAGAATCACGTCGCCGACGCGCAGGCCAGCCGCGGCGGCCGGCGAGCCGGGAGCCACGCGAGCGATGACCGCACCCTGGGTCAGCAGGTCGCGCGGATTGCTCGATGCGGTCTGCCGCAGCGTGGCGCCGATCCATGGCCGGCGGATCGAGCCGTGCGTGAGCAGGTCGTCGACGACGCGGGCGACGCGATTGATCGGGATGGCGAACCCGAGACCGACCGAGCCGCCGTTGGGCGAGAAGATGTTGCTGTTCACGCCGATCACTTCGCCGTCGGCGTCGACGAGCGGTCCGCCGGAGTTGCCGGGATTGATCGCCGCATCGGTCTGGATCATGTCGAAGTACGACGCGCCGCCTTCGTTGGGCGCGATGATGTTCCGCTGCGTTGCGCTGATCACCCCGGCGCTCACGCTCGGCTCGGCGTTGCCGAAATAGAATCCGTACGGATTCCCAATGGCGATTGCCCACTCGCCGATCAGCAGGCTGTTCGAGTTTCCTAATTTCACGACCGGCAGGTTCTTCGCGGGAATCTTGATCACCGCGATGTCGTTCGTCTCGTCGCTGCCGAGGACCTTGGCGGGATACACCGAGCCGTCGCGCATCATCACGGACACGGAGTCCGCGCCGGCGACGACGTGCGCGTTCGTCACGATCACGCCGTCCGAACGAACGACGAAGCCCGTGCCGAGGCCGGCCTGCGTTCGCGGCTGGGCATTGCCGAAGAACATGTCGAACGGATCGACCGGCGTTCGGTCGACTTCCTGCGTCTGGACCGTGACCACGGACGGCGACACCGCGGCGACGGCGGCCGTAATCGCGTCGTGCCGCGATTGCGAAACCTGCGCGGTGCTGGCGATGGTGACGCCGGAGGCCTGCGCGGCCGACGGCTCTGGTTTGCGAGAACAACCAATCAGGACCGCGATGAGCGCGAAACGCGCCGCGCGGCTCGTTAGACGAGTGACCATGATGCGTGCTGTCGGGAAAGATCGTACAGGAATTGATCGAGACCGCGGTCGGTGAGCGGGTGGACGAGCAGGGCGCGCAACACCTCCGTGCTGACGGCGACACCGTCCACGCCCGCCGCCGCACAGGCCGCAAACTGGGCCGCGTTGGTCGGTCGCAATGCGACTACATCCGCCTCCGCGCCGGTGGAATCGAACACCGATCGCAGCTCGCGGAGCACCGCGCTGGCGTCGTGTCCGGCTCCGTCCAGGTCGTCGACCGGCACGACGACGCCCGCGGCGCCGGCGCGCGCGGCGAGGAGCGCCTGCGCCGCACTGAAGATCAGCGTCGCCGCCACCCGAACGCCGTCTGTCGCGAGGCGATGAATTGCTTCGACGACGTCTTCGAGAAATGGAATCTGCACCGTGACTTGATCTGAAATCTTCGCCAGGGCACGTGCGTCGCGGTACACATCCGCGGCAGTGAGCGCGTGTGCGGTGACGAGCACGGGTCCCGCCGCCACACGGCAGATCTCGACGAGCAAATCGTACTCGCTGCCCGGCGCCTGCTCCGCCACGAGCGCGTGTGTCGTCAGCACACCGTCGATCAATCGCCGGCGCACCGCCCAGCGGATGTCGTCGATGTTGGCGGACGCGAGATAGATCTTCACGTCGCGCCCCCGGCGTACAGCTCGGCCGGATACGTCACGGCGTCGAGAAACAGGGCGTGCGGCGGCGCCGGCGGCGACACCTCGCGGTTGTCGGCCGCGGCGAGCAGGCGCTGCAGATCGGAGAGCGGCCGGCGTGCTGTGGCGATGTCGAGCAACGTACCGACGAGGAATCGCACCATGTGATGAAGAAATCGGTTGGCTTCAATCTCGAACACCAGGCCGCCGGGCCGATCGCGCCAGCGCGCCACGAGCACGCGACAGCGGTGATCATCGTGGGCGGGCGCCGTGCCGAGCACCGCGAAGCCCCGGAAGCAGTGCTCACCTTGCAGGTGGGCGGCGGCGGCATCCAGAGCGCTCCGATCGAGGGGCTGCCCGAATGCCAGCTCGTACCGACCACGGAATGGCGAGTGCGCCTCGTCGTCCGTGCCGACATGATAGCTGTAGCGCCGGCTCACTGCACTGTACCGCGCGTGAAAGTCCTCGCGCATCTCGTAGGTTCGAGCGACCCAGATGTCGGCGGGCAGCACCGCGTTGAGCGCACGCTTGAGCCGATTCACATCCCACCGTTCGGGAACTCGAACGCCAACCGCCTGTCCTCGCGCGTGCACGCCGGCATCGGTGCGACCCGAGCCCAATGCGGGTATCGGACCCGAGCACAATCGCTCGAGTGCCGCCTCCAGAACGCCTTGCACGGTGCGCTGCGCCGGCTGGCGCTGCCATCCGCTGAATCCGGCCCCGTCGTAGTGCAACACCAGCTGCATGGTGCGCTCGGCCATTGCGTGAAACCTACCAGCAGCCGGGGGGGTGTCAAGCAATCCAGCGTGCGTCGCACACGTGGTGAAGTGACGAAACCGATTGACTTTGCGCGTTGCGCGCGCTCACATTTCGCCGCACCCCGCCTGCGTCGTGCATCTCCTTTTCGCGACCCGCCTCCTGCCTCGATGCCGCCGCGCACGCTCGCTTCACTCGCCCACGCGCTGACCGTTTCCGCCACACCGGAAGCCGCGTTGCACGCCCTTGGCGAAGCACTGGCCGAGTTCGATCGCTTCGCGCAGCTCGCCCTCGTCGAATTCGATGAACGGCGCGGCATGCTCGGCCGGCGGCTGCTGGCGACGGGCGACGACACCGACGTCGTCGTGCTCGACACGACGTTCGATCATCTGCCGGCGCACGAGCGCGGTGCGATCGCCACCGGCGGCCAGTTCGTCGATTTCGGCGACAGCGGCGACGAGTTCGCGCGGCTGTTCCAGCTGCCGTCGCTCGGCGAACAGGGCTGGCTGAGCGCCCGCGGATTGCGCTACGACGGCGACGTGAGCGCCCTGCTCGTGCTGTACGAGTCGCGCAAGCTGTTCGGGGCACGCACGGCCGAGCGGCTCCTGCCGGCCATCGCGCTATTCGAGCTTGCCTATTTGCGTTTTCTCGAACGCGGCGCGCGGGAGGAAGCCGTGCGCACGCTCGAGGACGTGACGGAACGCGTGCACGGCGAATACGAGCGCCGGCTGGCCGAGCTCGCGACGCGGACGACGGACAGCGGGCGGCAGGTTGCCGTCGACTCCGACCAGGTGCTCTCGCTCGAGCGCGAGCTGGCGCAGGCCACCGACGATGCCCGGCGAGCGCTGCGGCGTGCCGAAGCCGTCGAAGCGACGGTCGGATCGGCGGTCGAGCAGCTCGAGAAGGCGCACGTTGAGCTGCACCGGCGCAGCGAATCGCTCCGTCAGAAGACTCGAACGATCTACCTGATCGACCGCGTGCTGACGATCGACGCGTCGACGGACGATCCACGACAGCTCGCCGAAGGATTGCTCTCGCTCGTCGGCGACGACATGCACGCGCATCGCTGCTCGCTGATGCTGCGGACGCCCGACGGGGAATCGCTGTACATCGCCGCCGCCCGGGGCCTCGCGCCGGGCGTTGCGGAAGGCGTGCGCGTCGCGCTCGGGCAGGGCGTGGCCGGTCGCGTAGCGGCAACGCGCGAGCCCCTCCTCGTGCGCGACGTGGCCGAGGCGAAGAGCCATCCGCTGTTGCAGGACCAGTACTTCACCACCGGTTCGTTCATCAGCTTTCCGCTCGTGTATCACGGCGAGCTGGTCGGCGTGATCAATCTGGCGAACCGCGCGCTGCACGGTGTGTTCGTCGAGGAGGACGTCGATCGCGTGCGATTGCTCGGGCTGGTGATCGCGCTCGTCGCCTCGCACGCGCGGCTCCCTGAACGTCTCGTCGAAACGCTCAGTGTCCGGTAGTTCGACGAACCCGCTGCGCGAATCGATCCGGCGGCTCACCGGCGGCGAAGCGGCCGATCCCGCGGAGCTCACCGCGGCGTTCGACGTGATCCTGGCCGGCAATGCGACGCCCGTGCAGGTGGCCGCGTTGCTCGTGGGACTCCGCGTGCGCGGCGAAGCGCCGGAGGATCTCGCCGCAGTCGTGCGGTCGCTGCGCAGCGCGATGATCGAGTTGTCAGCCGAGGACCCGGAGCAGCTCGTCGACACCTGCGGCACGGGTGGCGGCACGATCAACACCTTCAACATCTCGACCGCGGCAGCGTTGCTCGTGGCGGGCGTCGGAGTGCGTGTCGCCAAGCACGGCAACCGTTCGTTCACGACGAAGTGCGGAAGCGCCGACGTGCTCGAGGCGCTCGGCGTGTCCATCGACGTGCCGGTGCCGGTGATGGAAGCCGCGCTCCGCGACGCGGGCATCGTGTTCATGTTCGCGCCGCTGATGCACCCGGCGATGCGCCACGTGGGGCCGGTGCGCGCGGATCTCGGCGTCCAGACAATCATGAATATGGTCGGACCGCTGGCGAACCCGGCGCACGCCGGCCGGCAGGTGGTGGGCGTTTCCGATTCGCGACGGCTCGAGCTCATCGCCGGCGCACTCTCGGAGTTGGCCACGGTACACGCGCTGGTGGTGCACGGCACAGGGATGGACGAGATCTCACCGTTCGATGAGACGCACGTCATCGAAGTGCGCTCCGGCGAGCTCCGCCGCTGGACGATCGAGCCGGGGCGGTACGGTTACGGGGAGGGTACGCCGAGCGACATCGGCGGCGGACCGCCGGATGAGAACGCGGCGACGGTGCTGCGGGTCTTGCGCGGGGAAGGAAATTCCGCGGCGACCGCCGCGGTGGTGCTCAATGCAGCCGCGGCGCTCTACGTTGGTGCGGCCGTGCCAACCTATGACGATGGGGTCGAAGCAGCGCGCGCCGCCGTGGCCACCGGCGCCGGGCTGGCCGCTCTCGACCGACTCCGGATTGCGTTCGCCCGGCGAGTGCACTGAGCGGCTGCGAGACGCGGCCGCGCTCGATCAATACCGGCGCAGGACTCCGACGACGATGCCCTGAATGCTGATGTCGTTCTCGTGCACGTAGATCGGCTGCATGGTCTCGTTCGCCGGCTGCAACCGGATCCGGCCGTCCCGCTCGCGATAATACTTCTTGACGGTGGCGGACGTACCGTTGACGAGCGCGATCACCATCTCGCCGTTGTCGGCGCGCTGCCGCTCATTGACGACGACGAAATCTCCGTCCCGGATCTGCTCATCGATCATTGAATTGCCGCGGACGCGCAGCACGTAGTGCGCGCCGCCGCGGCCGATCATTGAATCCGGCACGCAGAACGTTTCGTTCTGCTCGATGGCTTCGATCGGCACGCCGGCCGCAACCGTTCCGAGCAGCGGCAGCTCGATGGCCCGGGGCGAAGCCTCGCTCGGCAGAATCGAAATCGCGCGGCTCTCGTTGTAGCTGCGCTTGATGTAGCCTTTGCGCTCGAGGTTGGTGAGGTGCTCGTGAACCGTCGCGAGCGAGTTGTAGCCGAACTGTTCGGCGATCTCCTCGAAGCTGGGCGCAAACCCGTTTTGCTCCGAGTACGCCGTCAGATAGGTTAGTATTTCGCGCTGGCGCTTGGTGAGCGGCATAAGCTGACACCGGTTCGGCGTACGTAATCTCGAGCGAGCGGCTGCTCGTCCCGAAGAGGACCCGAATACCACTATATCCGAACAAGGACCGAAGTGCAAGCGTCTTCTTCCTGGACGGCTCCCGGAGGCACGCTCGGCGGCTTGGTCGACGAGGCGAAAGCTCGCGCGGAAGTGCTGCTCGCCTCGCGCGCCGAGCTCGAGCGAGCGGCCGCACGCGCAACGCCAGCCCGACCGTTCGCGCCGGCGCTGCGCCGATCCAACGTGGCTGTGATCGCCGAAGTGAAGCGCCGATCACCGTCGAAGGGCTGGATCAAGCGCGATTTGTCCGCGGTGGATCAGGCGCGCGCGTACGAGCGTGGCGGCGCGGCGGCGATTTCGGTACTGACCGAGCCCGAGCATTTCGGCGGGTCGAATGACGACCTCCGGAACGTGTTGGCGGCGGTCAGCATTCCCGTGTTGAAGAAGGACTTCCACGTCCATCCGATTCAGTTGACCGAGGCTCGTGCACTCGGCGCATCGGCTGCCCTCGTCATCGCCCGGGCAATCTCGCCGGATATGCTTCGCACGATGATCGCGCACGGGCGGGATCTCGGACTCGAGCTGCTCGTCGAGGTTCGCGACGAGGAGGAGCTCGACCGCGCGCTCGAGTTCGGCTCGACGGTGGTCGGTATCAACAATCGCAATCTGGAGACGCTCGTCATCGAGGCCGGAACTGCCGAACGGCTGCTCGGCAGCATCCCGGCAAACGTGGTCGCGATTGCCGAAAGCGGCGTCAGTGGCCGAACGGATGTCGAACGAGTCGCTCTCCGTGGCGCGGACGCGGTGCTGGTCGGTTCGTCGATTTCGGCCTCGGACGATCCGGCGATTGCCGTCGGCGAGCTGTCGAGCGTTCCGCGAGTCGCCCGTGAGCATTGAGATCAAGTTCTGCGGTCTGACCAGACCCGAGGATGCGGCGGAGGCCGTGTCGCTCGGCGCAGCGTACACCGGTGTGATCTTCGCCGGCGGACCGAGAACGCTGACGGCGGAGCGTGCCGCCGCGGTATTGATGGATGTTCCTGCAACGGTCAGTCGCGTCGGCGTGTTCGCCGGACAGACGGCGGACGAGATCGTACGAACGGCGGAGATGGTCGGACTTGCCGTCGCGCAGTTGCACGAAGCGCGAACGGCGGCGGCGATCGAAAGCCTTCGCCGGAATTTTGGCGGCCGAGTGTGGGCGGTCGTGCGTCTCGCAAGTGGCCGACTACCAGCCGACATTGGCGATCTGCTGGCCGCGGCAGATGCCGTGGTGCTCGACGCCTACATTCCCGGTGCGCTCGGCGGGACCGGTGTCGCGCTGCCGTGGGATGAGCTGTCGCAACAGCTCGCCGAGCTGCGGGGCGATCACGAGATCATCCTGGCAGGAGGGCTGCGACCCGAGAACGTCGTACGAGCGATCGCGGCTGTAGCGCCGAACGTCGTCGACGTATCATCGGGCGTGGAACGGGCACCGGGCATCAAGGATCATCAACGCATGCGTGACTTTCGCGACGCCGTCGCCAATGCTTCCGTGCAATCATGACTACCGCGCAGCAGCACGATCGATTCGGGATCTTCGGCGGGCGGTATGTGCCAGAGACGCTGGTTCCCGCCATCGAGGCGCTCGACCGCGCCTACGATGAGGCGCAGCGAGATCCGGCGTTCAAGCGTGAGCTCGAGGACATGCTCACGAACTACGTCGGGCGCCCGTCCGCGCTGAGCGATGCCCCGCGGTTCTCCGAGTACGTTGGCGCGCCAGTCTGGCTCAAGCGCGAAGACCTGAATCACACGGGCGCCCACAAGATCAACAACACGGTCGGGCAAGTGCTGCTGGCCCGCCGCATGGGAAAGAAACGAATCATCGCCGAAACGGGCGCCGGCCAGCACGGTGTCGCGACGGCGACGGTGTGCGCGCGGTTCGGGCTCCAGTGCGTGGTGTACATGGGCGAGGAAGACATGCGCCGCCAGGAGCTGAACGTCTTTCGAATGAAGCTGATGGGCGCGAGCGTGGTGGGAGTCTCGAGCGGGACGCGTACGCTCAAGGACGCGACGACCGAAGCGATCCGGGATTGGGTCACCAACGTCGACGACACGTACTACATCATTGGATCGGTGGTCGGGCCGGCCCCCTATCCGCGGATGGTGCGCGATTTCCAGTCAGTGATCGGACGGGAGGCCCGCGCGCAGATGCTGGAGCGCGCCGGGCGTCTGCCGAAGACCGTGGTGGCCTGCGTCGGCGGCGGATCCAACGCGATGGGAGTGTTCCACGCCTTCGTCGGCGATCGGGACGTCGAGCTGGTGGGGGTGGAAGCGGCAGGCGAAGGGCTCGACAGCGGTCATCATTCGGCGTCGCTCTCGCGTGGAACGCCCGGCGTGCTGCACGGGTCCTTGAGCTATCTCTTACAGGACGAGCACGGGCAGGTCCACCCGGCGCATTCGATCTCGGCGGGGCTCGACTACCCCGGCGTGGGCCCGGAGCATTCGTATCTCAAGCAGACCGGCCGGGCGGAATACGTCGCCGTCACCGACCGTGAGGCGCTCGAAGGGTTCCAGCTCCTCAGCAGGTTGGAGGGGATCATACCAGCGCTGGAGACGGCGCACGCTGTGAGCTGGATCGCATCCCAGCGCGGCCGGTGGAGCAGCCGGGAGCCAATTCTGCTCTGCGTGAGCGGTCGCGGCGACAAGGATGTGGCGCAAGTGAGTGAAATGCGTATTTTGGAAGCGTGACATCCCTCCCGCCGTCGCCGCTCGCGCCCGGGCCGACGGGCGAACCGGAGCCATTGGAGCCGCCGTTCTCACCGGCGCCCGTGGAGGAGCTTCTCCGACTCGTCATCAAGGCCGCGCGGGCGCAACAGCTGTATCTCCCGAATAATCCGATCTACCGCGGCGCCATCGATGCGCTTCGCGGGGGCTTTGCCGCCGTCTGGTCGGAGACGGACGAGCTGGTGCTGACGATCAGCGAAACGGAGATCCGCTGGTTCGACACCGTGGTGGCCGGCGAAGCGGGGGACAAGTCGAGCGACAACCTGGCGTGGGTCTTCTTCAAGGATGGCGTGCGCGAGCTGCGGATGACGCGTGGCTTCGAGGAGAGCGAGGTCGTCAAGCTGCTCGAGATCATCAAACGGGCGCGCAAGGCATCGCCCGACGAGGATGATCTCGTGACGATGTTCTGGGAAGCCGATTTTTCGATGCTCACCTACAAGTACGTCGATCTGCTCCAGGAAGCCGGGGAGGATCTCACGGACGGCACCGAGGTACAGCCGACGAGCCAGGACGAGATCCGGCGCAGCGCGCAGGAAGCGATCGAGGAGTCGAAGGCGAACAGTCTCGTCAACATGTCGGACTTCGACGCGACGCTCTACTTCCTCGACGAAAAGGAGATCGCGTATCTGCACGGCGAGATCGAGCGAGAGTACTCGCACGATCTGCGGACCAATGTCGTGTCCGTGCTGCTCGACATCTTCGAGCAGCAGAGCGACGCCAAGATCCGACTCGAGGTGCTCGACAACGTCGAGACGCTGCTGCTCTATCTGCTCACGGCCGGGCATTTCCGCGGCGTGGCCGAAGTGCTCCGCGAGTCGCGCCTCGCACACGACCGCGCGCCCGAGGTGACCGAGGAGCAGCGTGCGCGGCTCGCACATCTCGCCGATCGACTGAGCGCACCGGCCGCGCTTTCGCAGCTGCTCCAGGCGCTCGATGATTCGCCAACGCTTCCGCCGCAGGACGAGCTGACGTCGTTATTCGAGCAGCTTCGCCCCACGGCTCTCGCGACGGTGTTCGAGTGGTTGCCCCGCGTCCGCGCCGAAGGACTTCGCCCCTTGCTGGAATCCGCGGCCGAACGACTGGCCGCTGCCAACACCGCGGAGCTCGTGCGACTGATCCAGGCGCCCGAGGCCGATGTCTCGAACGAAGCCATCCGTCGCGCCGGCGCACTCAAGGCGCAGGCTGCGGTGCTGGCGCTGTCGCGCGTGCTCGATGAGCCATCTGCCGAGCGGCGACTGCTGGCGGTGAACGCGCTGTCGGAAGTTGCGTCCCCCGGCGCGATGCAAGCGCTCGAGAAGATGATCGAGGATGAGGATCGCGACGTCCGCATCACGACCGTGCGCTTCTTCATGGGACGAGCATATCGGCCGGTTCTCGCGCGACTCGAGGGCATCGTGCAGGACAAGGCGATGCGTGACGCCGACCTCACCGAGAAGATGGCATTCTTCGAGTGTTACGGCGCGCTCTGCGGAGACAAGGGCGTCGAGCACCTCGACGCGCTGCTCAATGGCAAGGGATTTCTCGGGCGGCGGGAAGATCCGGAAGCTCGGGCCTGCGCAGCCATCGCCCTCGGCCGCATCGGCACATCGAAAGCAGTGGAAGCGCTCCGCAAGGCGGCGAGTGAGAAGGACATCGTGGTGCGGAACGCGGTGAGTCGCGCGTTGCGCGGGTCGGGGTCGGCATGAGTACGCCACGCGCCTCGCAACCGGCGAGTCCACAGGCCGCGCTCAGCGGCCCCGAAGGCTCCGCCGATTCGTACATCCGTCGCGCTGGCCGCCAACTCATCTTTGCGGTGTACGGCGCGTTGCGTGCCGTCAAGCTGTATCCGATTGAAAACGCCGCGGTCCAGAAGGCGCTCGAGGAAGTCACCAATCAGAGCCGCGAGATGCTCACCGCCGAAGGTGAGCTCGAGCTGCGGATGTCCGGCGAATTCATCTTCGTCAATCACACGCGGCTGCGCCTCGATCTCGACAACTTCGCCAGCTTCAGCCACCTGCTCTCGCTGTTCCGCGCCTCCGGTGTCGGCCGGCTGGCGATCGCGCCGAGCGTCACGCCCAAGGATTGGCTGGTGCTGCTCTCGGCACTCCAGTCGCCGAGCTCCGACGATCCGCCGGAGCGGCTCGTGGCGCTGCTCACACGGCTCGAGGACACCGGCGTGCTCACGTTCACACTCGAGCCGCCGATCGAGCAGGGCGAAGACACGAAAGAGAAGGCGAAGGAGCGGGCGAAACGGACGTACACGCAATCCGTGTCGGCCACGCGCGAGCTGATGACGTCGGTGCGGATGGGTGCGGGGCCGAACATCAAGAAGATCAAGCGCGTCGTGCAGGGCATCGTCGATCAGATTCTCAACGAGGAAACGTCGCTGGTCGGCCTGACGACCATTCGCGACTACGACGAGTACACGTTCATGCACAGCGTGAACGTCTGCATCTTTTCGGTCGCGCTGGGCAAACGTCTCGGGCTGAACAAGATCCAGCTGTACGACCTCGGCATGGCGGCGCTGTTTCACGACATCGGCAAGTCGCGCGTGCCGGAAGAGGTGCTGAACAAGACCGGCGCGCTGACCGACGAGGAATGGCGCATGATCGCGTCGCATCCGTGGCTCGGCGTGCTCGCGCTGTTCCAGGTGCGCGGCATGCAGGAGCTGCCGTATCGGGCGATCGTCGTGGCGCACGAGCATCACATGAAGTGCGACCTCACGGGCTATCCGCGCCACATCCGGCCGCGGCAAATGAGCGTGTACAGCAAGATCGTCGCGATCGCCGACGGCTTCGACGCCGCGACGTCCCGGCGCGCGTATCAAACGGTGCCGTTCACACCCGCGCAGGTGATGCAGGAGATGCGCGACAATCCGCGCCGCGGCATGGATCCGGTGATCGTCAAGGCGTTCGTCAACCTCACCGGCATCTATCCGGTCGGAACGCTCGTGGTGCTCGACACGTTCGAGCTCGGAATCGTGCACGCCCCGAATCCGCTCCAGGAGATGATGTCGCGGCCGATCGTCCGCATCGTCAGCGACCCGTTCGGCAACATTCAGCATCCCGGCGCACTGGCCGACCTGGCCGATCGCAACGAGGACGGCACGTTCCAGCGCACGATCATCAAGACCGAGAATCCCGATCGCTATGGCATCCGTGTCGGCGACTACTTCCTCTGACCGCATCGCGCGTCGGTTCGCGGAGCTCCGGTCCGGCGGACGTCGCGCGCTCGTTCCGTACATCACTGCCGGACATCCGGACGCGCCGCGCACGATCGAGCTGCTGCACGCGCTCGCCGCGGCGGGCGCCGACGTGATCGAACTCGGATTGCCGTTCTCCGATCCACTGGCGGACGGACCGATCATTCAGGCGAGCTCGCAGCGCGCGCTCGAGGGCGGCATGAACTTCGATGCCCTGCTGGAGCTGGTCGCTCGCGCGAACGTCAGCGTGCCGCTCGTCCTGTTCAGCTATCTGAATCCCCTCCTCGCCGCCGGCTCGGATGCGCTGGAGCGCGCCGCGTCGGCGGGTTTTGATGGTTTGCTCATTACCGACCTGCCAGTGGGCGCCGAGCCGCAACGCGAGGCGGAGCTGAGCGCGGGGCCGCTCGCATTCATTCGCCTCGTCGCACCGACAACGCCGGCAAACCGTATGCGCGAGATCGCCGCACACGGCAGCGGATTCGTCTACCTGATCAGCCGCCTCGGCGTGACCGGCGTGCGTGACGAGCTGCCCCCGGAACTTCCACAAACCGTGAAGCGACTGCGCGGCGCGACCACGCTGCCGGTCTGCGTCGGGTTCGGCGTGTCGCGGCCGGACCAGGCGGCGGCGGTGGCGCGGATCGCCGACGGCGTCGTCGTCGGCAGCGCGATGGTGCGCGCGGCTGGCGAGAGCGTGGACCGGGCAGCGGCGCTCGCGCGCGACTTGCGCGCGGCGATCGACGCCGCCTGAGCGCGGCGCTCGGGCATGCGGGAGATCACACTCGGCGCCATGCGCTTTCACGCGCTCGTCGGCGTGCTGCCGCACGAGCGCGAGCTGCCGCAGCCCATCGACGTCGATGTCACGGTGCACGTGAGCGACGACATCGTCCTCGACTATCGGCGGCTCTACGACGCCGCGGCCACGGTGATCGCGAGCGCGCCAATCGATTATCTCGAGGAGATTGCTGAACGAATCGCCGCCGCGGCGCTGGCACTCACGCCGGCCGTGCGCGGGGCGCGGGTCGCGGTTCGGAAGCCACACGTCGCGTTGCCTGGACCGCTCGCGTTCGCGGAAGTCGTCGTGGAGCGACAGGCCGAGTCCGACGATGCGTGACGTGGCCTACATCGCGCTGGGATCGAACATCGGCGACCGCGATGCGCATCTCGCCATGGCGCGCGCGGCCATCGCCGCGCTGCCCGAATCGCGCGTGATCGCCGAATCGTCGATCGAGGAGACGGCGCCGATTGGTCCAGTGGAGCAGCCATCGTTCCTCAATCAGATGATCGCCGTCGAAACGACCCTGGCGCCGCGCGTCCTGCTCGAGCGTCTGCACGCCATCGAGGCGGCGGCGGGGCGCGTGCGGGCGGAGCGATGGGGGCCGCGCACGCTCGATCTCGACATCGTCTGCTTCGACCATCAGACGGTGAGCGAGCCGTCGCTGCACGTTCCGCATCCGGAAATCGCGGCGCGGGATTTCTGGCAGCGCGAGCTCGCTGAACTGCGCGGGTCGCTGCGATGACGGCGATCGCGCACGTCGATCCCGTGCTGCCGTCGTGGGCGAAGGTGACCGACAAGCGGCGCCGCCACATCGCCGGTGTCACCTCGTTGCTGGTGCACTGGGCGGATGCAATGCACATCCGCCCCGATGAGCGCACCGCATGGATCGACGCCGGCCGCTATCACGATGCGCTCAAGGACGCGCCGGACGCCGAGCTGCGCGCGCTGGTCGGGACCGTGTCGTACGAGCCGCAGATGCTGCACGGGCCGGCCGCGGCAACGCGCATGGAGCAGGACGGGGAAGCGCGCTCGAACGTGCTCGCGGCCGTGCGATATCACACCGTTGGCTCACCCGATTGGGACCGCACCGGCCGCGCGCTGTACATGGCGGATTTCCTCGAGCCGGGTCGAGGATTTTCGGCGCGCGACCGCGCGTTTCTCGCCGCGCAGGTGCCGCACGATTTCGACGGTGTGTTCCGTCAGGTGGTCCGGGCCCGGCTCGAGTGGTCGTTGCACGAGGGGCACTCGCTCTTTCCCGAAACAGTCGCGCTCTGGAACGACGTTCGATGAAACGCGGGTGGCTGGTCGTGACGGTGCTCGCCGCCGCGGGTATTGCCGCGGCGGGAATCGCGACGGCTCGCGCCCGGGCTCACCGTGCCGCAATCGCGCGCGATGCGAGCACGCGCGCGCCGGCAGGCGTTCGCATCCGCGTTCAGGTTCTCAACGGCACGACGACCCGCGGCCTGGCGCGCCGAGCCACGATGGTGCTGCGCGACCACGGGTTCGACGTCGTCGACATCGGGACCGTGGCGGCAGGGCAGGACACGACGGTGGTCCTCGACCTGTCAGGCCATCCGGACTGGGCGCAGCGCGTGGCGCGAGCGGTGGCTCCCGCGCGGATCACCGTGCGGCCGGATACCTCACGCTACCTGGATATCGCCGTCGTGCTCGGGTCGGCGTGGCGGCCGCCGGCCGAGCCGCTCGACCCGTAATTGTCCGCACGCCGCGGCGATGTCGACGCCGCGGCTCTTGCGAATGGCCACCTCGACGCCGTTGGCGCGCAGCTCGCGCGCAAAGGCACGAATGCGCTGATCGGACGTCGGCGAGAAGCCGCGCGCGCCGCCGGGATGCAACGGGATGAGGTTCACGAACGCTCGGCACTCGCGCGCGAGCTGCGCGAGCTGAATCGCGTGCTCTTCGCCGTCGTTCACGCCGCCGAGCATCACGTACTCGAAGGTGACCCGCCGATCGAACACCTTCGCGGCTTCGATCACATCGGCGAGCGGATATTTGGTGTTGATCGGCATCAGCTCGCGGCGCAGCCCATCGCTCGGCGCGTGAATGGAGATGGCCAGCCGAAACTGCTCCGGTCGTTCGCCGAGCGCGATGATTCCGGGCAGCACGCCCACCGTGGAAATCGTGATGTGCCGCGCGCCGATGCCGAAACCGTCTGGATCGTTGAGAATCGTCAGCGTTGGATCGACCGCCTTCCAGTTCATGAGCGGCTCGCCCATGCCCATGAAGACGATGTTCGTCACCGCGATCGGCGGATCGAGAAGCCGCATCTCGCGCACCTGGCCGGCAATCTCGGACACGGACAAGTTTCGACTGAAGCCCATCGCGCCAGTCGCGCAGAACGCGCACTGGAGGGCACACCCTGCTTGCGACGAGATGCAAAGGGTCAGGCGGTCGCCGTCGGGAATCGCGACCGTCTCGATCGCCTCGCCGTCGTGCAGGCGGAAGAGAAACTTTTCCGTTCCGTCGGCTGACCGCTGGCGCGCCGCGATGCCGAGGCGCGGCAGCTCGAACTCCGCCGCCAAGGCAGCGCGCAGGCGCAGCGGCAACTCGGTCATCGCCTGGAAGTCGGGCGCCGGGTTCTGCCACAGTCGGCGTACCACTTGATTCGCGCGGTACGGCGGCTCACCCGCGGCGGCGAAAAATTCACCCAGTCGCGTGCGGGCTTCGGACGGTACCAGGTCGAGCAGATTGATCATGAAGCACCGCCGAAAGTGAAGCACGACATACACTTGAGGATATCGGCGCGGCTCCGTTGGGTCAAGCGAATCCCTATCGCCGTTGGCCGGTGCTGGATAGATTTTCAGAACTGGAATGGACCACCCCTCGAAGCGGAACTTGCTTCAGCGCCGGCCCGCGCCGGTTGCCTGCGCCGCGCGCCGTCCTTCGGACGCGAGCCGCTGACGGCGTGTCTCAATCAACCTCGGCCGCACACTGGTCCGCTTTGCGCGGTATGCGAAGCCGAGCTGCATCCTCGCCTCTCCCTTGCTGATGAGCACCGACCAACTCGCCACGACCCAACGAACACACCTCTGCGGCGCGTTGCGCGCCACTGACATCGGCAAGCGAGTGCGCCTGGGCGGGTGGGTCCATCGGAGTCGCGACCTCGGCGGGTTGACGTTCGTCGACCTTCGCGACAGAGCGGGCATCGTGCAGGTGTCGTTCGACCCGAAGAATTGTCCGCCGGAGGTGTGCGCCGCGGCCGCCGCGCTCGGTCTGGAGAGTGTCGTGCTCGTCGAAGGGGAGGTGGTCGCTCGGCCGGACGCCATGCGAAATGCCGATCTGCCGACCGGCGACATCGAGGTGCGGGCGAGCAACCTGACCGTCGTCGGGCCCGCGACGCCGCCGGCGATTCCAGTAGCGCGGGCGCGCAATGAGAATCTCGCGGCGGAAGAGCTGCGATTGCGCCACCGTTTCCTCGATTTGCGGCGGCCGGAGCTGCAGGAAAACATCGTGCTGCGGCACCGGCTGATGCAGGTGACGCGGCGCTATCTGAGCGAGCACGGGTTCTTCGAGATCGAAACGCCGGTGCTGACGAAGCCCACGCCGGAAGGCGCCCGCGATTATCTCGTGCCGAGTCGCGTGCATCCCGGCGAATTCTACGCGCTGCCGCAGTCGCCGCAGCTCTATAAGCAATTGCTCATGATCTCCGGTTTCGATCGGTACTTCCAGATCGCCCGGTGCTTTCGCGACGAGGACCTGCGGCAGGACCGCCAGCCGGAGTTCACGCAGATCGACATCGAGGCGTCGTTCGTCGGGGCCGAAGATATCATGCTGCTGAGCGCGGGTCTGATCGCCGCGCTGTGGCGCGAGGCTGGAGGCGACGTTCCGTCGACGATTCCTCGCATGACCTACGCAGACGCGATGGAGCGTTTCGGCTCCGACCGGCCGGACACGCGCTACGATCTGGAGATCGTGGACGCGAGCGAGGTGTTTCGCGGCGCCGATTTCGCCATTACGCGCGCGGCGCTCGAGGCGGGCGGCCGCGTGCGCGGCATTCGCGTGCCTGGCGGTGCGGCGCTATCGCGCAAGCAGGTGGATGAGATCGAGGCGGAGGCGAAGAAGGCCGGAGCGCAGGGCCTGCTGCGGGCCAAGATGACGAACGGCGCGCTGGAAGGCCCGATCGCCAAGTTCCTGTCTCCGGATGCAGCGACACGACTCGGTCTGTCGGATGGCATGTTGGCGTTGTTCGTCGCCGGACCGGATCGCATATCCAGTCCAGCGCTCGACCGCGTGCGGCAGGATGTTGCCCGGCGCATGCAGCTCGTCGATGCCGGCGCATCGTGCTTCTTGTGGGTGACGGATTTTCCGATGTTCGATCGGGATCCGGCAACGGGCGCACTGACGTCAGTACACCACCCGTTCACGTCGCCGCGGCCAGACGATCTGGCGCTGCTCGAGAGTGCGCCCGAACGCGTGCGAGCGCAGGCGTACGATCTCGTGTTCAACGGAACGGAGCTGGGCGGCGGCAGCATTCGCATCAGCGATCCACGGGTGCAGGCGCGCGTCTTTACGCTGTTGGGCATCGACGAGGCCACGGCGCAGGCGCGATTCGGATTTCTGCTCGAGGGACTGCGCGCCGGTGCGCCGCCGCATGGCGGCATTGCGTTCGGGTTCGACCGCATCGCCATGCAGCTCGCCAACGCGTCGTCGTTGCGCGACGTGATCGCGTTTCCGAAGACCACCGCCGCACGCGCGCTGTTCGAGGGTGCACCGTCGACGGTTCCGGAAGCCGACCTGGACGATCTGCACATCAGCATCAACGGAGATCATTCGTGAGCGACGGCAGCACCACGCAGAAATTGTCCACGGAAGGCGCCGATCCGCTGACGCTCGCCGGCGTCAATGATGGAAATCTGATCGAGCTCTCACGGCTCTCCGGCGTCAAGGTGGCGCTCCGCGGCGACACGCTGACGCTGGTTGGGCCGCCGGAGCTGGTGGATCGCGCCGCGAGCATTGCCAATCGAATGATCGAGGCGGCGCGACAGCGCCGCGACCTGTCGCCCGACGACGTGCTCCGCATGGGCGACATCGTCGACTACGGGGGCGATGGCGACGAGGACGCGGGACCGGGCAGCAACGGAAACGGAGGGCAGCGCATCGCACTCCCCGGCGTGCGGAAAGTGGTCCAGCCGAAAACGCCCGGCCAGGCCGAGTATCTGCAGAAGATTCACGACAACGACATCGTCGTCGGCATCGGACCGGCGGGCACCGGCAAGACGTATCTCGCCGTCGCCGCCGCGGTGGATGCGCTGAGCCGGAAACGCGTGCGGCGCATCGTGCTCGCGCGGCCGGCCGTCGAAGCGGGCGAGAGTCTCGGCTTCCTGCCTGGCGACATGCAGGCCAAGGTCGACCCGTATCTTCGCCCGCTGTACGACGCGCTGGATGACATGATGCCGTTCGAGCGCGTGCAACGGGCCCTCGAGCAACGGGTCATCGAGGTGGCACCGCTGGCATTCATGCGCGGCCGTACGCTCGGCGACGCGTTCGTCATCGTCGACGAGGCACAGAACGCCACGACGATGCAGATGAAGATGGTGTTGACACGACTCGGCGTGAACTCGAAGATGATCATCACCGGCGACAAGACGCAGGTGGATCTGCCGAAGAGTGCCGACTCGGGTCTGATGCAAGTCGAGCGAATTCTTCCCGGCATCGAGGGAATCGCGTTTCATTATTTCACCGAGACCGATGTCGTGCGCCATCGTCTGGTTCGCGACATCGTGCGCGCCTACGCCGCTGATGCGGGGGAATGACGGCGCGTGACGGGCATCGGGCGAGCGGCCAGCGGCGCACCTTCGGTCCCGCGCCTCGGGCGGGAGACGTTGTCGTTCCACGCGCTCCGGCTCGGCCTCGCGCTCGGCCTGGCGATATTGACCTATCTGCTGTTTCCCGCCTCGCCGGCGATCGACTTCCCGGTGTACGAGGTGGGCTCGGTGGCGAGCGACAACGTGATTGCGCCGTTCGCATTCAGAGTTCTCAAAACACCCGCCGAGCTCGAGCAGGAACGTGATGCTGTCGTGCGCGGAGTCGAACCGGTGTTCGACTTCGTGCCCGCGGCGCTCGACAGCGCCCGACAGACGTTGACGGGATTCGCCGCCGCGATCAATCAGGCCGCCACGTCGCGATCGCCGTCGCCGGTCACGGCCATTCAGAAGGCGGCGTTGAGCTGGGGGATCGGCCTCGGCCCGTCGCAGGCGGCGTATCTCGCCTCCGCACAGCGGCGGAGCGCGCTGTTCGGGGCCGTGACGCGGGTGTTCGATCGCTGGCTCAGCGCCGGCGTGGCGAGCTCCGGCGCGCTCGACTCGGTGCACGGCGAGATCGTCGTGCGCTCGGGCGGCGAGGACCACCGCATGCCCGCCGACAGCGTGTCGACGTTCAACATGCTGATGACGCGCGCCCGGCTGATCCATCCTGATCCCAGCTCGCCCGTCGGCGACTCGTTGTACACGCGGCTGCTCGCCAGCTTCTTCCACCCGACGATCGTGCCGGACCGCGCGACGACGGAGCTGCGGCAGGCCGACGTCCGCCAGTCGATTCCCGAAGCGAAGTACGAAGTTCAGGCGGGCGAGAAGATCATCGGCGCGAACGAGGTCGTCGGCCGCGAACAGAACGAGAAGCTGCGCGCACTGCACGACGCGGTCGACAAGTATCGCGGGTCATCCCGGGGCGCGCGGCGCATCGTCGGCTCGATCCTGTTCGACTTTCTGCTGATCGCACTGCTTGGCGTGGCGCTCGTTGCGTTCCGTCCTGCGGTCTACGCCAACCTTCGATGGCTCCTGCTCGTGGCGATGGTCACCGCGCTCGTGCTCATCGGCGGCGCGATCGTCGCGCAGGTCCATCCCGTCCATCCCGAGCTCGTTCCGGTCGCTCTGGCCGCCGTGTTGTTGAGCGCGTTGTTCGATCAGCGCATCAGCCTCATTGCGGCCATGATTCTCGCCACGCTCGTTGCGGGCCAAAGCGTGTTTCGCGGCACGAACGCCTTGTTCATCAACCTCGTCGGCGGCATGGCGGCGGCAATGACGGTCGGCGAGATCCGGCGACGCAACCAGACCTACCGCTGGATCCTCGCCGTGGGCGCCGCGTATCTGATCACCGCCGCGGCAATCGGACTCACGCTCGACCTGCCCGGACGCGAGATCGTCGTGTCGGCCGGCTTCGGCGTCGTGAACGCGCTCGGATCGGTCCTCGTCGCCGTGCTGCTCCTGCCGATGGCCGAAGCGTTCACCGGCATCGAAACGGACCTGACGCTGCTCGAATGGTCGGATCTGAACCGCCCGCTGATGCAGCGACTCAGCCTCGAGGCGCCGGGCACGTACGCGCATACGATCGCCATCGCCAATCTCGCCGAGGCGGCGTGCCGCGCGATCGGTGCCAACGCGCTGCTCGCCCGAGTGGGCGCCTACTATCACGATATTGGAAAGCTCGCGCGGCCACAGTACTTCGTGGAGAATCAGGCGAAGGGCCGCAACCCGCACGACGCGTTGCAGCCCGGCGCGAGCGCCCAGATCATCCGCGACCACGTGGGCGCGGGTCTCGAGCTTGCCGAAGCGTACAAGCTGCCACACGCGCTGCGCGCCTTCATCACCGAGCATCACGGCACAGGGACGATCAGCTACTTCTACGACAAGGCGCGCCGCGACGAACCGAAGCTCACCGACTCGGCGGAGTACCGGTATCCCGGGCCGCTGCCACATCGCGCCGAAACGGCCGTCGTCATGCTCGCCGACGGTATCGAGGCGGCGACGCGCGTGCTGCACGAGCCAACACCGGACAAGATCCGCGATGTCGTCGAACACATCGTGAAGCAGCGCATGGAACAGGGACAACTCTCCCGCGCGCCGCTCACCCTCGCGCAGCTCGAGGTGATCAAGGAAGAGCTCACGCGCGTGCTCGTCGGCATGTATCACAATCGCATCGACTATCCGGCGACGAGCGGCGGCGTGACCTCGGCGTTCGCCTCCGCATGAGCCTGGACGTCGACGTGTCGCTCGATGGAGCGCGGCCCCCGATCGCGTCAGCCCGGATCGCGCAGATCGCGCGCGATGTGCTGCGGGCCGAACGCGTGCGCAACGCGCTGCTCTCGATCGCGTTCGTCGCGCGCCCGACGATTGCGCGCATCAATCGGCTGCATCTCGGCCACTCGGGTGCGACCGATGTGATTTCGTTCGGCTTCACGCGCGCCACGAGTGCCGATCCGGTGATCGGGGACATCTATATCTGTCCCGACGTGGCGCGCGCGAATGCGCGGAGCCGCTCCGTCGGCGTGCGCGAGGAGATCGCCCGGCTCGTCGTACACGGCGTGCTGCACGTGCTCGGCTACGACCATCCCGACGACGTGGCGCGCGAGAAGTCCGACATGTGGCGGCGACAGGAACGATTGCTCCGCCGGCTCGGGCCGGCCGCTCGACGATGACGGACCTCGCGGCACTGATCTTCGGCGCGGTCGCGGCGCTCCTGGCCGCCATCTTCTCGACGGCGGACAGCGCGCTCCTCGCGTTCCATGCGTCGGAGGCCTCCGCGCCATCGGATGCCGCGTTCGCCGAGCGTGAACGACGCCATCGCGCGCTCTCGATGGCTCGCGTGCTCGCCTACATCGCCGCGGGCGCGTCGCTGGCCGAACCACTGCACCTTTCCGGGCTGACCATCCTTCCGCGCATCATCGCGGCAGCGGCGGCGGCGATCCTCGTCTGCATCCTCGCCGAAGGGCTGGGACGCGCCATCGGCTACACCAATCCGATCGTCGCACACAAGCGACTCGCCCCGGTCGTGCAGCTCGTGGACACGGTGCTCCGTCCGGCGGTGGCGCTCGGCGCGGCCATCGAACGCACGCTGCACGCGATCATTCCGGCGACGCCGGCGAACGCCGACGAACGCGAAACCTCTGCGGAACAGTTCCTCGAGGTCGTCACCGCCGAGGCCGACGTGTCGTCGGCGGAAGAAGAGCTGATCCACGGCGTGTTCTCGATGGGCGACACGGAGGTGCAGGAGATCATGCTGCCACGTGTCGACATCGTCGGCATCGATGCCGACACGCACTGGTCGGAAGTGCTCGATCGCATCCGCAGCTCGGAGCACGCGCGTTTTCCGGTCTTTCGCGAGACGTTGGACGAGGTCGTCGGAATCCTGTACGCCAAGGACGTGCTGCCGGCGATCGTCGCCGACGAGGAGCCGGCGAACGGCTGGTTGTCGTTGATTCGTCCGCCGTCGTTCATTCCGATTTCCAAGCGCATCGATGAGCAGTTGCGCGCATTTCAGGCAAGCCGGACGCACATCGCCATCGTCAGCGATGAATACGGCGGCACCGCCGGCCTCGTGACGATCGAGGACATTCTCGAGGAGATCGTCGGCGAGATCCGCGACGAGTACGACGTGGAGGAGCCGGAGATCACGCAGGAAGGCTCGACACGCTATTGGGTCGCTGGCCGCGTTCCGGTCGACGAGCTGTGCGAGCTGCTCGGCGTCGATCTCGCTGTGGAAAACGTCACGACCGTCGGCGGGTTGGTCTACGACTTGTTCGGGCGGGTTCCGAGATCCGGCGAATCGCTGAGCCATGCCGGCTTCCGCATCGTCGTCGAGCGCGTGCGCGGCCGTCGCATCGAACGCGTGTACTTCGAGCGGCTGCCGGCGATGAACGGCTCGGCCGGACGAACATCGCACGAGGCGACGCACGGATGAAGCTCAGTCTCCCGCTGATCATCGCGCTGATCATCGTTGCGTTCCTCACCGCGGGAAGCATGGCCGTGCGCTCCGTGAGCCGCATCTGGCTGCGGCACTGGGCCGAACGCCAGCTCCGGGGCGCCGCGGCGGCAATCACATATCTCGAACGACCACACCGGCTGCTCACGGCCGCGAACGCCGGCGTTGCGCTCACATTGCTCGTCGCCGGCATGGCGATCGGCAGCGCACGCCAGGGGATGGCGACGGTGTGGCAGTCGCTCATCTTTGCCGGGTTCGTCGTCGTGCTCGGCCAACTGGTGCCCCGCGCGATCGCGCGGCGCTGGCCGGCCGTGGTCGCTCCACTCGTGCTGTCGCTGTTGCGGCTCACTGATCTCGTCACATCGCCGATTCTCGCGACGGGGCGAGGGGTGGCGAGCCTGTTCGTCCACGCGCGCGCCGATACGGCGGAATCCGCCGAACGCGATCCGATTCAGGATCTCTTGCGCGAAGGGCAGCTCGAGGGCGTGGGCGAGCGCGAAGAGATCGCGATCATCAGCGGCGTCGTCGAGTTCAGCGAAAAGATCGTCCGCGACGTCATGACCCCACGCTCGGACATCTTCGCGCTCCCGGACGGCGTCGATCCCCACGACCTGGCGCGACAGATCGCGCAATCGAGATACAGCCGCGTTCCGATCTATCACGGGACCCTCGACAACATCACGGGAATGGTCCACGCGTTCGACGTGATCAAGGCCCGAGGCGACACACCGGAGCGCCTGCGGCCGGTGGCGTTCGCCGCTCCCGACGCTCCCTGCAACGAACTACTGTTCCGCATGCTTCGTGAACGCCTGCACCTCGCCATCGTACGTGACGCATCCGGCCGGACCAATGGGCTCGTCACGCTGGAGGATCTGCTGGAGGAGCTGGTCGGCGACATTCGCGACGAGCACGACGAGCCCGAACCGCCACGACCGGCCGCGGCGTGAGCTCACTGTCCGAACGCGACCGCGCGCTGCTCGAACAGTTCGACGCGGGCCGTCCGGCGGCGCTGGCGCGCGCCGTGAGCATTGTCGAGAATCATCGCCCGGGCTTTGACGAGCTGCTTGCGCGGCTGCAATCGCGCATCGGACGCGGACGCCGTATCGGCATCACGGGACCGCCGGGCGCGGGCAAGAGCACGCTGACGACGCATCTCGCTGCGGCATATCGTCGCGCGGGACTCCGCGTCGGCGTCGTCGCCGTGGATCCGACCTCTCCGTTTACAGGCGGGGCCTTGCTCGGCGATCGCATCCGGATGGAGGCGATCGCGCTCGACCCGGGCGTCTTCATCCGGTCGATGGCCACTCGCGGCTCGCTCGGCGGACTGGCCGCGGCCACGCGCGAGGTGAGCGACGTGCTCGACGCGTTCGGGCTCGATCGCATTCTCATCGAGACCGTGGGTGTGGGCCAGAGTGAGCTCGACATCGCTCGCACCGCCGACTCGAGCCTCGTGGTGCTCGTACCGGAATCCGGTGACTCGATCCAGACGCTGAAGGCGGGCCTCATGGAGATCGCCGATCTGTTCGCCGTGAACAAGGCGGATCGTCCTGGCGCCGATCGATTGCGCAATGAGATCGAGCTGATGCTCGGGCTGCGCAATGGCGCTACGCTCAAGAACGTACCGGCGCATCACGGCGTCGACCTGCGCCGTCCGATGACGAAGGAAGAACAGTTCGCGATGAACCCCGGGCGTGCGGCGCGCGCCGCCGCAAAAACGTCCGATCCCGAGCACTGGACGCCGCCCGTTCTGCGCACGGTTGCTGCACAGGGAGAAGGCATCGACGACGTGCTCGCCGCGCTCGACCGCCATTTCAATTATCTTGAACGGAGTGGCACGCTTGGCCAGCGTCGACGCAACCGGCTGCGCGACCGGGTCGTCGATGTGGTGGAAGATCGTGTCAGACGGCGGCTGTGGCGCGATCCAGGTACGACGCAATGGCTCGATGAGCAGCTTCCGGCGCTCGAAGCCGGCGCGACCAATCCATTCGCGGTGGCGGACGCGCTGCTCGCCCGAAGTGGTGACCTCCTGACCCGGAGCAACGAATGACCTCGACGCGAGATTTCACCGAACCGCAATCGGCGGAGCGCGCGGAGCTCGAGCGACTCCGTCGCGAGCTGGCCGAGTGGCGTGCCCGCTACGAGCGTGGCGAGCTGCGCGATGTCGCGTTCACCAATTCGGCAAAGGAAGTCGAACCACTGTATACCGCACTCGATGTCGACCCGCAGACGGCGGAGACGCTCGGCGTGCCCGGCACATATCCGTTCACGCGTGGCATTCATCCGACGGGCTACCGCGGCAAGCTGTGGACGATGCGCCAGTTCGCCGGCTTCGGCAGCGCGCGCGACACGAACGAGCGCTTCAAGTTCCTGCTCGATCACGGACAAACGGGTCTGTCGACGGCATTCGATTTTCCGACGCTGATGGGTTACGACTCGGATCATCCTCGGTCCGAAGGCGAGGTTGGGAAGACCGGCGTGGCGATCTCCAGTCTCGCCGATATGGAAGTGCTGTTCGACGGCATCCCGCTCGACCAGGTGTCGACGTCGATGACGATCAACGGGCCGGCGATCATCCTCTGGGCGTTCTACGTCGCGGCGGCCGAACGACAGGGTGTGTCCCCGGACAAGCTGCGCGGCACGATTCAGAACGACATTCTGAAGGAGTACATGGCGCAGCACGCGTGGTGCTTCCCGATCGAGCCGGCTCTGCGCCTGATCGTCGACTGCTTTGAGTGGGGTGTGAAGCACGCGCCGCTCTGGAATACGATCTCGATCTCCGGCTACCACATTCGCGAAGCCGGGTCGACGGCGGCGCAGGAATTGGCGTTCACGCTCGCCGACGGCTTCACGTACGTCGAGCGCGGACAGCAGCGCGGACTCGATGTCGACGATTTCGCGCCGCGCCTCTCGTTCTTCTGGGACATCCACAACGATTTCTTCGAGGAGATCGCAAAGCTGCGCGCGGCGCGGCGGATCTGGGCGCGCCACATGAAGGAACGCTACGGCGCCCGCAATCCGCGCTCCTGGGTCATGCGCTTCCATTCGCAAACGGCCGGCGTGACGCTCACGGCGCAGCAGCCGATGAACAACGTCGTGCGCGTCGCCTACCAGGCGATGGCCGCCGTGCTCGGCGGCACGCAGTCGCTGCACACCAATTCGATGGACGAGACGCTCGCGTTGCCCACGGAAGACGCGGTGCAGGTGGCGTTGCGGACGCAGCAAGTGCTCGCGTACGAGACGGGTGTTCCGAACGTCATCGATCCGCTGGGCGGCTCGTATTACGTCGAAGCGCTGACCGATCAACTCGAGCGCGAAGCGGAAGCACTGTTCGAGGAGATCGACGCCGTCGGCGGCGTGGTGCGAGGTCTCGAGACGGGTTGGTTCCAGCGCAAGATCTCTGAAGCGGCGTCACGGCAACAATGGGAGATCGAACAGCACCGGCGGCTGATCGTCGGCGTCAACGAATTCGTCACGGACGAACCGGAGCTGACGATTCCGCTGCTCAAGGTCGGCGAAGACACGGAGCGTTCGCAGCGCGAACGACTCGCGAAGCTGCGCGCCGAGCGCGACGCAGCGGCGTGCTCCGCGGCACTCGACCGGCTGCGGGCCGCGGCGCGTGGGACCGACAATGTGTTTCCGCACATTCTCGACTGCGCGCGCCGCTATTGCACGCTGTACGAGATTCGCGCCGCGCTGGAGGACGTGTTCGGCGCGTACCGCGAGCCCGTCTTCTTCTGATTCGAGAGGCCGTGGCGGCAGTTCGTCGCAGGCGTACGTCGCCGGAGTGGTGGCAGACGTATTTCGACGCACAGTATCTGCTCGAATACGAGCCGCTGTTCCGCCTCGAGCGCGATCTCCAAGAGGTGGCGCGACTGTTGGAACTGATCGGCGCTCCGTCAGGATCGCGCGTCCTCGACGTGCCGTGCGGGCAGGGGCGTCACGCGCATCTGCTCGCCGAGGCGGGCTTCGATGTCGATGGGCTGGATTACTCCGCGGACCTGCTCGCGGTGGCGAAGCGACGGGGAACGAGCTCGCGATTGCGCTACACGCGCGGAGACATGCGGAAGCTGCCGACGCGATGGACGGGGCGCTTCGACGTGGTGCTCAACCTGTTCACGTCGTTCGGGTTCTTTGCCGAACCGTCGGATGATAAGCGTGTGCTCGCCGAGTTCGCGCGCGTGCTCGCGCCGGGCGGAACGCTCGTCTGGCACGGCGGCGATCGGGATGGCGTCATGGCGCGCTTTCTCGCACGCGACTGGTGGCGGACGCGCGATGGGACGCTCGTGGCGCAGGAGCGGCAGTTCGACGCGCTCTCCGGCGTATTGACCGTGTCGTCGGTGTGGTCGGGGCAGCGCGCGCACGGTGCACGCGAGCACACGATCCGCCTCTACACGCCGACGCGGCTGGCCGAGCTCTGTGCCGACGTCGGGCTCATCGTCGAGCAGGCGTACGATGGCTTCACGCCGATGCCGCTCACGCGCCGCTCGAGCGAGATGCTGCTCGTCGCGCGCAAGGATGTTGCATACTCATCGCGCCGACGTACGCGCGCGCGCGCCAAGCTCCCGACGCCCGGCGGCCGCGACTAGCTTTTCACACGCACACTGTCCTTTCTACCACACTCCACTCTCCTCTCTGCTACATGCGCCCGATTCGCGTGCTGGTCGCCAAACCCGGACTCGATGGCCACGACCGCGGGGCCAAGGTCGTTGCCGCGGCGCTCCGCGACGCCGGGATGGAGGTGATCTACACGGGTCTGCATCAGACCCCCGAGATGATCGCGTCGGCTGCCGTGCAGGAGGACGTCGACGTCGTCGGCCTGTCGATACTCAGCGGTGCGCACATGACGTTGTTCCCGCGCGTGCACGATCTGCTTCGGGAGCAGGGCCGTGACGATATTCTCATCACGGGCGGCGGGATCATTCCGAAGGAAGACATGGATGCGCTGCGCGCCCAGGGCGTCGGCAAGCTGTTCGGCCCCGGCACGCCGACGACGGACCTGATCGATTACATCCGCGAGTGGTTCGAGGAACGCGAGCGGCAGCACGCGTGAGCACGCGCCTCCGCACGCTCGCCGACGAGCTGCGCACGCTCGAGGAACGGCTGCGGCAGGGCGGCGGGCCGGACAAGATCGCGCGCCAGCACAAGCAGGGAAAGCTCACGGCGCGTGAACGCATTTCGCGGCTGTGCGATGCCGGCACGCGGTTCATCGAGATCGGACTCCTGATCGCGTACGACCAGTACGACGGCCAGGCGCCCGGCGCCGGAGTCGTCACAGGATTGGGATCCGTCGCCGGACGCGATGTGATCATCGTCGCCAACGACGCGACGGTGAAAGCGGGTTCCTGGTGGCCGGAAACGATCAAGAAGATGCTGCGCGCGCAGGAGATTGCGATGCGCTGCCGAATTCCGATTCTCTATCTCGTCGACTCCTCCGGCGTGAATCTGCCCTATCAGGGCGGCGTATTTCCGGGCCAATACGGCGCGAGCCGGCTGTTCTATTACAATTCCATCATGCGCCGCTATTTGCGGATTCCGCAGATCGCCGCCGTGATGGGACCGTGCATCGCCGGCGGTGCGTACTTGCCGGCGTTGTCCGATGTGATCGTGATGGTGAAAGGGACGTCGTTCATGGGCCTTGGCGGCCCGAATCTCGTCAAGGGTGCCACCGGCCAGACGATCGACGCCGAAACGCTCGGCGGCGCGACCACGCACACCGAGATCAGCGCGGTGGCGCATTACGCCGCGGACGACGACGACGCATGCATCGCGAAGCTCCGCGACCTCGTCGCGATGCTGCCGGCCGAACGCGCGGTCGCGCACTCGGCGGCCGCGCCGGATGATGAGGGCGGCGCGCAGTCGGACGCATTGTACGACCTGCTGCCGGCCGACCACCGCATGTCCTACGATATGCACGCGTTGCTCGGTGCGATCGTCGATGACGGCAAGCTCGAGGAATTCCAGAGCGGGCTGGCCCGCGAGATGATCTGCGGCGACGCTCACATCCGCGGAATTCCAATCGGTGTGATCGCCAATCAGCGCGGGCTGATCAAGGGACGCGCCGGTGAGCGGCCGCGCTTTGGCGGCATCGTCTACACGGAAAGCGCGGAGAAGGTCGCCTACTACATCGATCGCTGCGATCGCGAGCGCATTCCACTGTTGTTCGTGCAGGACGTTTCCGGTTTCATGGTTGGCCCCGACGCCGAGCACGAGGGAATCATTCGTGCCGGCGCGCGGTTCGTCGAGGCAATGGCCACCGCGCGCGTACCCAAGATCGTGCTCACCGTGAACCATGCCTCCGGCGCCGGCTACTACGCGATGGCTGGCCAGGGGTTCGACCCCGACTTCATCTTCAGTTGGCCCACGGGCCGCATGGCCGTGATGGAAGGCGAAGCTGCCGTGCAAGCGGTGCACGGCCCGGCGATCGAAGCCTCCCGCGCGAAGAAGACCGACGTGCCGCCGGACGTTGCCGCGTCGATCGAGGAGATGCGCGCCGACTACGAGCGCGAGCTGGACGCGCGCTACGCCGGCGCGCGTGGATTCATCGATGCGATCGTCTACCCTGAGGACACGCGCGACGTGCTGGCCGTCGCGCTCCGCGCGGCGCTCCAGAACCCGGGTCCGCACCTTGGGGCGTTCGTTCTACCCGCACACGTTGGCGAGGCATGAGCACACGGACTGGAGGGGAAGGCAGCGCGCGCATCGTGCGTGTCGCGTCCGGCCAGGGCTTCTGGGGCGACTGGCTGGAGGCGCCCCGGCGACAGGCCGAGGGCGGACCGATCGACTACCTGATGCTCGATTATCTGGCCGAAGTCACGATGAGCATTCTGCAAAAGCAGAAGGAACGTGACCCGGCCATGGGCTACGCGCGCGATTTCATCGGTGCCGTCGAGAGCGTGCTGCCGGCGATCGCCGAGCGCGGCGTCCGCATCATCGCCAACGCCGGCGGCGTCAACCCTCGTGCGTGCGCGGCCGCCGTGCGCGCCGTCGCACACAAGCACAACGTCTCCGATCGCGTACGCATCGGCGTGGTCACCGGCGACGACCTCCTGCCGCGACTCGACGCGTTGATCGCGAGCGGCCATCCGCTCGCCAACATGGAAACAGGCGAGCCGCTGTCCACGGTACGCGACCGCGTGCTGTCGGCCAACGCGTACATCGGCTCGGTGCCGATCGTCGAAGCGCTGGCGCGCGGCGCGAACATCGTCATCACCGGCCGCTCGACCGACACGGCGCTGACGATGGCGCCGCTGCGCCACGAGTTCGGCTGGGCGGCCGACGACTGGGACCGCCTCGCCGCGGGAATTGTCGCCGGCCACATCATCGAATGCGGCGCGCAGTGCTCCGGAGGCAACTGTCTCGCGGATTGGAGGACGATCCCCGATCTCGCCAACGTCGGCTATCCGATCGTCGAAGGCCGCGCGGATGGCACGTTCGTGATCGCCAAGCACCCGCACACCGGCGGCCGCATCTCAGTCGCCTCCGTGAGCGAACAGCTCGTGTACGAGATGGGCGATCCAAAATCGTACATCACGCCCGACGTCATCGCCGATTTCACATCGATTCATCTCGAGCAGGACGGGCCCGATCGCGTTCGCGTGTTCGGCATCACCGGTGCGCCGCCGACCGACAAGTTGAAGGTCTCGATCGCCTATCGCGCCGGCTTCAAGGCAGTGGGCACGCTCGTGTATGCGTGGCCCGACGCGCTCGCGAAAGCGCAGCTCGCCGATCGCGTCCTCCGCGAGCGACTCGACAACCTCGGTCTGCGGTTCGATCATATCCTCACGGAATTCGTCGGCGTCTCGGCGACGCACGGCCATCTCGCCGGCGAGCCGCACGATCCACCCGAAGTCCAGCTCCGAATCGGCGTGCGCGGCGCTGATCGCGCGTCCGTCGAGCGATTCACGCGGGAGATCGCGCCGCTGGTGCTCAATGGACCGCCGAGCGTCACGGGATTCGCCGGCGGCCGGCCGAAGGTGGAGGAGATCGTCGCCTACTGGCCGGCATTGATCGACAAGACGCAGGTGCAGACCGCGGTGGAGGTGCTCGCATGAAGGTTCGGCTGCTGGACATCGCGCATGCGCGCTCCGGCGACAAGGGTGACACGGCCAACGTCGGCGTGATCGCGCTCGAGCCGCGCTGGTATCCAATCCTCGCGCGGCATCTCACGCTCGACCGCGTGCGCGAGCACTTTCGCGGCGAGATCGACGGTCCGGTCGAACGATACGAGCTTCCGAACTTGCATGCGCTGAACTTCCTGCTGCACGGTGCGCTCGACGGCGGCGGCACGCTCTCGCTCAAGACGGACGCGCAGGGCAAGGTGTACTCGACCGCCATGCTGCGCATGGTGCTCGACGTGCCCGACGGAGAAGCTCGCGCAGCGGAGCTGCCTGGCGTTACGTCGAGCCCGTCGTTCACCCGTTCGCCCAAGGAGTGACGTGAACCGCCGGACGGAGATCCAGCTCGCGCTGCTGGTGATCGGTCTCATTGCCTGGGGATACGGGGAGCGGGTCGATGATCAGCGGCTGCGCTACGTCGGCATTGGATTTTTCGCCGCCGCATTCCTGCTCAGAATCTTCAAGCGAAAGGACGCCTCACCGTCGTAAGCCCGTTATATTTCATGGCTTATGGCACAGCGCAACGTCCCGGAGCTCCTCGCGCCAGCCGGCTCGCTGGAGGCGGTCCGCGCGGCCGTAGCCAATGGCGCCGATTCGGTCTATCTCGGTGCCGCGCGGTTCAACGCCCGCGACGAAGGCGCGCAGCTCACGCTCGAGGAGCTGGGTGAAGCCTGCCGCATCGCCCACGAGCGCGGCCGGCGCATCTACCTGACGCTCAACGTCCTGATCAAGCCGGCCGAGCTGGTCGACGCGCTGATGCTGCTCGGGGAAGCCGTCGACCTCGGCATCGACGCCGTGATCGTGCAGGACCTCGGGCTGGTCCGATTGATTCAGCGGCTGTATCCGGATCTGGAGATCCACGGATCGACCCAGATGACGGTGCACGACGCCAGCGGCGCCGCCGTCGTCCGCGAGCTTGGTGTCGATCGCGTGGTGCTGGCGCGCGAGAATACGCTCGACGACATCCGCGCCATCCGCTCGGCCGTGCCCGAGCTCGGGCTCGAGAGCTTCGTGCATGGCGCGCTCTGCATCTCGTACTCGGGCCAGTGCTACATGTCCGGCCTGATCTCCGAGCGCAGCGCGAACCGCGGGTCGTGCGCGCAGTCGTGCCGCAAGGACTACGTCCTCACCGACCTCTCCTCAGGCGAAGAGCTCGATCGCGGATACCTCATCTCGACACGCGACCTCGGCGCGTTCGAGCACCTGGCCGAGATCGCGGACGCTGGTGTCGCCTGTCTCAAGGTGGAGGGCCGCAAGAAGCGGCCGGAGTACGTGGCGACTGTCACGAAATCCTATCGAGAGTTTCTGGATAGCGTCGAGCGTGGCACATTCGCGCCGCCAACCGAGGCCGAGACGCAGCCGCTGGTCCAGATCTACAGCCGCGGTTTTACAGGCGGGATGTACGGCGGCCGCGCGGGCCGGGCGTACGTCACGCGCACGCAGCCGGACAAT
>Ga0207660_10000033_pt1 | contig 66239 bp, 107 predicted proteins | sample KBSC73BmetaG_FD_184335 | JGI IMG/M metagenome (GOLD analysis project Ga0207660, IMG submission 184335) | Corn rhizosphere microbial communities from Kellogg Biological Station, Michigan, USA - KBS C7-3B metaG (SPAdes) (version 2) | ecosystem: Host-associated > Plants > Roots > Rhizosphere ... | reverse complement strand
CTCTAGCAGGTTCCCTAAGTCCGTGAAGTGCATGTCCTAATTGTCCATGCTGCGCCATCCATGCGCCAACTCCATTATCTGTAGGCTTGCGCATTGTTGATTGATCAGGACCATTTTCCAAAGGGGCAGTGGCCGTGTCGGGACTAATGAAGGAAGGCGTTTCATGCTGTAGCGGGGGGCTGTTTGGTGCCATTTGCGCAGGAGCAGAAGAGGGGGTCACAGCAGGAGGTCCATTTTTAGTCATGACCATGCCATCAGCAGTCTGATACTGACTGCCTACAGGAATATTTGCGTAATCTTGGTCAGAACTTACAATTGGTAGAGCCATTATTTTACCTGTGTATCAGTTGCTGGAGGCTTCCATCCGCCTGCCTGGGGAGCTTTTGTGGCCGGATTTTGCCATCCATATTGACCTAAATCGATATCATTTTCGTGGAATGGGCTGCGAGCTTGTAACTTTGTGGGATCAGCAGTTTCGCCTGTAACGTGTGCTTCTGCTGCACGAGCCATCGGAGACATTAGATTTGTCCCATTAATAAACTGCCCATACTGTGTATTGAACATATTGGCGAGCGGATCAAGCTGACCGTGCATGGCGTGAATGAGACTTTGTGCAGCAGCCAATGTAGCTGCCGGACCTTTATTAAGCGGGAGATTTTCCTCCCAAGCTTTAATTTCTTGGTCTGTTGCAACGCCATGAGCGCCTTTGAAATATTTTGCCGCTTCTTCTGCTAGAATATGACGATTTGTCAAGGCCCTTTGATATTCCGCACTGTTTGTTTTAGTAGCGTTGCTAATAGTGTTTCCAACAAGGCCCATTACGCCATCATCAGAATTATTCAGGTCTTTAATTGAATCTATGTAATTCGCAGCATGATTGACCAACTTATTTGCAGACTGGATAATCTGTCCACCTTGGCCAGTAGTCATAAAGGCACGAATTTTTGGCCGATTTACTGCCGCATCAGATGTCCAGGAAGGGTCATAAGAAGTGACCATAGCGTTAATGCGCTGCTGGTTCTCAATACCTTTCATGCCGCCCTTGGGGATTGGCACTTCTCCTGAAGCATATTTAGGAATATTGATTGCTTCCGCAGGACTGATAACTTTGTTTTGAACAGCCCAATCGACATAATCTTGGCCTGTCAATCCCTGTGGATTAATTTCTTCCATACTGGAACCGCCCATTCCTGCTACACCAGAAAAGCCTTTAGGATATTTTTGCTGCATATAAATTTGGGCAGCCTTATCTTTACCAATAGGATTGCCATCCGGTCCTGGAGTCTTTGCTAGATCGGCGATATCTTCTTCTTTTTTAGAGGATGCAACTTTGGCCGCTGCGTCTGCTTCAGCACCTGCCCGTGCATAGACCATACTAAGTTCTCTTTTAGTTTTGTCATCCGCATTATCCGCCAAAGATACGGCGGTTCCGATATCTCCTTGCTTCATTGCTCGTAGAGCAGCAGGAAGATTTTTAGCAGAATAATGTGAAGGATCAAATTTGCTCCAATCAACTAACATCGAAGGATCAACTTGAAATCCCGGAGTTGTGGGCAAATTGCCACCAGAATAATGACCACTGCGAGCCTGCGTCATTTCATCCGGGCTCAATCCAGAAACTGTAGAAGCCTGGGACTGCGCCTTATCGTAAGCATCCTGAGTAGTTGGGCTACCAAAGATCGAATCAATAATAGTATGATGCGTATTCAGATTAGGCATCTGAGGTTGTCCCGGTGCTGTAGCACTCTGCTGTGGTGTGCCTTGTACTGAAGGCTGCATTGTAGAAGGGGCAGCGGCTGTACTAGGACCGGCACTAGCTTGAATTGGCGTAGCAGGCTGGCCCATAGCTTGCTGAGTCTGTTGATCAACTGAAGCATTGCCTGCATTCGGAGCTTTAGGAACAGGAGTAGGGTTCTGCATTTTCTTCATGCCCTGCATAAGAATTTGCTGACCATTAAAGCCCATATTCATCATATTCATAACATCGCCAACTTGAAGCGTACCACCAGATTGCGCCACAAATGCCTGAGCCTTCTGTAGCTTATCGTTGTATTCAGCTTTAGATGCGTTATAACTATCCACATTCTTCAGGATATTCCCCAAAGAAAGTTGAGTTAGCTTATCTTGTTCAGCTTGCTCACTAGCTTGATCTTTATTCTGCTGATTAAAGAAGCCAGTTCCTAGTGCTGCCATAAATCCCATTAGCTAGTTGCTCCCTGAGTTGGCGGAGACATCAATCCACCAGAAGGTATAGAAGATACCATAGTTGAGGTATCAGAAGCAGTCTTCAAACTTGCTTCAAACTTTTTCACTTCTTCTTTGTCAATCTTTTGCTTAACTTGTTTTTGCCGTACTGCGCCAAATAGATCATCATTTTCGCCTTTGAAGGGAGTGTAGCTCGGAATATATTTGATACCTGCACGCTTCAAAATATTAACAAAGAAATGCGCTAGCGGCTGCATCAGAATAATACCAAGACTTGGTGTCCAAAGACCTTCTGCGAAACCATGCTGGATCAACGTCCACAAAACAGCATCAAGTGGTGCCCCCATTTCCATAGTGGCAAGGAAAGCATGAATCTGTTTAGGGTCCTGCATCTTATTCAGAATATATTGCATCGCGTCATTAACCTGGGTGAACTTGGGGGGTTGCTCCCAGGGCACACTTCCAGGGGCTACAGTAAGGCTCTCGCCAGGAATAGGACCACTAAACTGTGCGCTTGCATGGCTCATCTGCATTATGCTGGCCCTCCAGTATCTTGTGAAGTATCAACATTGGATTTAGGAACTGCTACGTCTGGCATATCGGTTGTTTCTTTTGAGGTTGGCATATTTGTAAAGATATGATTCCATTGGGCTGCCTGCGCATTTGGGTCATATGCAGATTTGGCTGCCGGAGTTTCTTTTTCATTTAAAGGCTGCTGAGCAGCAATAATTGTTTGACCAGGATTAAAAGAAGGCATAGTAGTTCCGCCTCCGCCGCCTGCAATACCAACACCGCCACCCCCTCCACTAGCGCTATTTACAATGGAAGTAACGCCCGCAGCAACACCAACTACAGCGGCAGCAATAGTGAATTGACAGTGATATTTATTTTGCATATCGAGTGCGAAATTGTCATGATCTATCATAGAACTTTTTCCCAATTCTTTTCAATCGGAGTGTATCCATTTTTTGTCATCATTCTTTCAGGAGCATCGCCCTGAGAAATCTTAGTAGAACCAAATGCTCTTACACAGCCCATTTCTTTTGCCCATATATCGACTAATTCTTGCAACTTTGACCCAATACCTTTGCCCCAATATTCAGGTTTAACATAATATTTTTCCATGACAGCTATTTTATTATTCGGCCAATTGAAATTGGGACCTGTCATAAACCACATATATCCGATGAGATTTCCATTATCACGAACAGTTTGAATATGTAGCCAACCTAATTCTTCAACTTTAGCGTATCCCGGCCAATCTGGCTGAACAGGAAATAGGTCTTGGTGGGATGCTGTGAGTTTTGCATGAGCTTCATAAATTGGTTTAAACTCTTCAAGTATATCTTGAAGTTTTTCTCTAAGAAATTCCATTATCCAATAGGTCCGACATCAGGTGGAGGATTAATAGTATCGATAGGCTGCACAGTTAATCCAGAAGTATCAATCGGTGTCGTTGAATTTATCGCTGTCAACCCGCCAAGACCATTGGATAGGTACTTAAGACCCGCGCCAAGTAGGTTACTAGCAAAACCACCAACAGCCTGACCAAGCTGCATCTGGCCCTGGAGATTATATTCTTCCTGAAGATAGGCCATAGCATTGACGCTATTCAGTGCAGTAGTGGCAAATGAAGCCGCTCTATTCTGTGCATTCTGGCCAGAAGTAAAGGCATAATTGGCGTTATCCCGGAACTCTTGCCAGAGATTCGCCATTGCCTGATTCTTCATATTGAGCAGATTGGCAGCATTTGTATTATTTGCCTGATTGATGCCTGCCGTGTTAGCAGTATTAATCTGACGCTGCCACTGAACATTAGACTGTGCAATGATCAGGGAGTTATTTGCATTAAACTGTTGCTGCTGCTGCTTAAGTTGCGCGTTGAATTGGGCCAAAGCATTGCCCTGAGCCGCATTAAATTCTGATGTAGCCGTGTTCTGCGTGGCATTAAACTGCGAAGTTTGCGTAGTTAGTGCAGCATTGCTCTGCGAGATAGCATTAAGCTGTGCAGCATTGAACTGACTTACTTGCGCCGCAAGTCCGCTATAGAACTGATTAGTTTGGTTCGTAGAAGTCGCATTGAACTGCTTAGAAGCATTTTGTGCAGCCTGATCCGACATCATAGTCTGGACACGAGCCTGCGTATTGACGATGGCGGTCTGCTGTGCGTTGTTGATATTCGTCAAATTCATATTGGCGAATACATTAGCATCATTCTGCGCCAAGGGAAGGGCAGCCTGCATCAAAGCGGAAGTAATTGCCTGACCCGCAACACTAGAACCGGCCAATCCATGCGCAGCTAGGGCTTGATTGGCTGCTGTTACAGCACCCTTAGCCCAATCAGGAACTTGATCCGGGGGGAAATTCATAAGCTCTGAATACTGATTCTGCATCAGAGAACGAGGATCAACCTGACCTTGTACTGCCAGAGCCTGAGGCGTCATGGACCCAATAATAGATGCATTATACTGCGCAGCGCCCGGATTAGTTTGATATCCTGCTAGCGTACCTGTTGCCTGCCCTGCTATAGCCTGTCCTGCTGTGGCGTGCTGCTGATCAGCGGTAGTATATCCCTGTACTTGTCCTGTATTCGGATTGAGCATATCTTCAGGATGGTTTTGTATGCCAGTATAGGTTTGCTGCATACTCCCTGGCAGATTGTACTTGCCAGCATTCGCCCCGCCCAACATCTGATTCTGCAGAATAGCTTCATTCTGACCCTTAGTGGTAGAATTTGGATTAGCGTTAGGGACGTACGTATTGCCATTATTTTGCAGAGCGTAACTTTGCAAACTAGCAGCACCAGCTAATGTGTTATTTTGCTGAGTTGTAGCTGCATTGGTATTCTGCTGATTTTGGAAACTCTGGTATTCCGGGCTCTGTTTCATGCCTTGAATTGCTTGATCCAGAGGCATAGATGACCAATAAGCTAGACCTTTAGCATCCGGCTGACGGCCAAATAGCTCCTGGTATGCCTGCGTAATATTGGTAATTTTTCCCGTATAAAGGGGATCACCCTTTGGAGTTACACCAGCTTTTAAGCCTGTACCTACTGCCGTACCAACTGCGCCGCCCAACCCCTTAGTGGTTCCGGGGGCGGGGTCTGCGGGCGTAACAGAGGGAGTGACAGGAGTTCCAGTTGGATTGGGCGTTATAGGTGTTGTCATATTAAATTCCTACCGCAAACCAAGCAACAGGGACGGCTGCTCCGACACCTGCCTGAACTGCATTTATATTAAATCCACTTGTTGTAACTGAACTTGAAGAAAGATTTGTAGAAGACAGAGCAACAGGAACACTTGCATCATACAAAGTTAACTGAATAGAAAACACTGCTGTACCATAGGTAACAGGTAAAGAAACAGATGCAAGACCTGAGGCATTGGTTGTAACGTGTCCCCACTGGAAAATTGGCATTCCATTTCCGCCCTGATACCAGCCTGGATTAGCGCTTACCGCAGAGAATTGACCGGATACAAATGCCGTTGTCGCTATTCTCGTGGAATTATTGCTCACAAGCTGCGTGGGTGCAGTTGGATTACCCGTCAGTGCTGGAGAAGCAAGAGTAGCATATGAAGCTAGATTAGCTTTAACATGCGCCGTAGTGGCGATTGCAGTAGAATTATCTGCTGTACTTGCGGTTACGGCTGTGCAGTTAGCTGAGAGATTAGTTCCAGTGATTGCACCAGTGCCGCCTCCTGCGATAGTTTGGCCCGTGATGGTTAATGTAGCTCCAATGGAACATCCATTTCCTGGGGCAGCCCCTAAAGTGGCATTGTTGATTGTCGGGCCAGCTATCGTAGCATTGGTGATAGTTTGGCTATTGACATTAAGATTGGCACCAAGCGTAAGCACGCCGGATGTAGTAGTTGCTCCAAGAATGAAGTTATTAAGCTGAGAAGTGCCGCCACCCGCCAGATTACCAGTAGCTGTTCCACTAAATGCTGGACCAACAATAGCTGGACCGTTATAAGTTCCGCCAGTAATTTGAAACCCTGTTGCAGTAACGCCGCCACCAAGAGTTAATGTGCCCGAAGTCGAGCAGCCCCCCAGGATAGCATTCTGAATAGTATTTCCGCCACCGACAATATTTCCACCAAGAGTAAACAATCCGCCAGTAGTAGCATTGTTGATATTAGGAGCAGTTAAAGTTATCCCTGTCAGCGTAGAGTGCGTGTCACCAAGATTAAAGGCAGTAGAACCTACCGTTATTGTGGGATTTTGAATTGCCGAGTTGGGTACTTTTTCATATGTTACTGTATTCAAACTCGTGACCACGGGCACAGTATTGGCTGCGGCACCATTTGGGTATGATACTTGATTTACAGCAGTGATAGGTGCACCCCCACCTACAGTAGAGCCGTCATGAATATGCCCTGATACAGCATCAAATGCTGCAAGAATTGCATTGTATTCATTATTAAAATCCGATGCATTAATTACATTGCCATTAACAATGGATGCAACGCTTTGGCGAGTATAGCCACTAGGCATTAACGTCTCCCATTAACTTGATAATTTAGTACTACAGATCGTACGGTAAAGGGGGCAGAGGTAGCATCATTGCCGGAATATACCAAAGCCATAGTTAGACCTGAGCCAATTGCGTAATTGAATATTTCAGGATTTCCTGTGGAGTTATATACGCTTGTTCCATAAATTCCTGAGCCATAGAATGCTGCGCTAGAGTCTGTAGTTACTATAGGTAAGGGAGCAGGTTGATTCGTAGTTGCAGTTCCATAATCAAATGATAACTGCAATGTGAAATTACTTACACCCTCTGAAATAATATTAGTCTTGACTTTATAAAATGTTTTACGAAGTTCTGGATCGTCATAACCATTATAAGGCAGTCTAAGCAGATGCGAAATAGGATCACCATCAAAGCTGGTGCCCATCTCTTGTCTATACACTTTGCCATTAAATGCGCCGTGAATAACGAATTCAACGCCATTAATATAGTCACTATCGGCACAATAAGCATTTATACCTTCTAATTGAAAGTGTTCCCAATTATTAGTGACGCCAGTGTAGCTATAGGAAGTTCCTCTAATACAAGTTAACCAGCCCTGTGATACTGCTGACATGGTGCCAGTATTGGATGCGAATAATCTGTATTGATTTTTGCCGCGAACAGATACTGCACAGAAGTTATTAGAAGCATACTGATTGATGAAACTTAAAAATCTATCATGTACAGGATCAGTAATTGCGGCAATTTCCAGATCGCCAATTCGTGTCGTTCCAGAGATAGTGCGAATACCATCCGCTGAAAGGTAGAGAACATCGCCGCTGATTTCTGTTACACTATCGGGTGCAACTGTTCCTACATTGCGAGACACATTTGATAGAACAGCATCCGGGCTTCCGCCACCAAAAACAGTTCCGGTAAGAGAACTGATACGGTTTTCCCCCAAGATATACATGGTCTTCTGCCAAGAGCAGAGTCCTGTAATGGGGTAGCCAACATTGATTACGCCTGCGCCGTCTACAGCACTCCAATTTGATTCGTCTTCTGGCGCACTAAAATATAGCAAACTGCCTTTGGCAATGAATATGTAGTTGTTATATTCATAAACCAAAGAACCTGTAGGAGCCTGCGATAGTTGAACGTAGGTTGTTCCATCCCAAGTGAAGGGGGCGTTTAGACCATCGACTCCAAGGACTTTTTCACTACCAAAATTAAAGTGAGCAAATCGAACTTTATTAGGTGTACTTCTGGCTGTGTAAGCTGAAGTCATAGATTCGCTAGCAACAGTCTGTGCGACACTGATTTGATACTGACCTACACCACCCGCAGTTCCAGAATCTTGACCTATAATGACTGTTCCAGCACTAATGCCCGATCCGCTAACTACAGCGCCAACATGAAGGGTTCCAGAAGCTACAGCCGAAACAGACAATGTAGTGCCTGTTGAACTGCTTGTCATGGATTCGGATGGAATGTTCAGAACCGTATTAATTGTGTAGGTCCCTGCTCCACCTGTCGTGCCTGAAACCTGAGAAACAATCCGAGTGCCCACAGGAATATTAGTACCTGTTAAAGTGTCACCAATTATGATTGTTCCCGTGACACTGGTAGTTACAAGGGTTGTGCCGTTTCCTGTCATGCTCTCTGAGCCAACAGTAAAGGAATTTAAATTAAGAAGATATGTACCAGTAGAGCCCACAGCACCAGTAATTTGACTAACAATGGCCGTGCCGCCCGCAATGCCAGAGCCTTTGATTACTTGTCCTGCGACAAGTGTTCCAGAAGTGATTGCGGTAACATCGAGAATAGAGCCCGTAGTAGACATAGTGACAGCAGCCACTGTTTGACTAGGGCCGCCAATGTTATATGTGCCCGCGCCTCCAGGAGTTCCTGTCAATTGTGATAGGATTATTGGAGCGCCCGTTACACCTGTGCCACTTAGAGTGGAGCCTACAAAAACAAACCCTTGAGTTAGGGAATTTACTGTGAGCGTGTTTCCTGCAATCTGCCCATTAAAGGAAGTCAAAATAATTGAAGCAGTGAAGTCTGCCCCATTGATTACACCAGTGAATGAAGCACTATTAATAGAGCCTGTAAATGAAGCAGGAGCAGTAGTATTAATCTGGACCCAACCGCCCGAACCTGGAGAAGTATAAATATTAGCACTTCTAGCAGCCAATACAGCAACATCGGGGAATACAACTACTCCAAGGATTGGGCCGGTGCCGGAAGGTGCAGCAGATTCAAACTGCTGATAGCCACTGATGCGCCTATAGCCCCCCTTAAGTCCGGCCTCATAATTAATCCCCTCGGCCAAAGCTCCGGGGTTCTGTTGCGCGGATGTAAGGTCATCTGTGTTATCAGTGATGCCGCCAGTAAATGCAATATGTGCAGTTTGCCAGCGATCCTGAGTTGTTTGAGGTAAATTTCCAGGCATTAAAAGAATACTTGATTAAATTGTGGTCCCGCTCGCATATCAGTTAATTTGAGATAATCAATAATATAAATGTTGCGCATGTTTTCAATGCCCTGCTCGAACGCTGATTTAGCATCCGCAGCAGCCATTGCATTTTCGCGGAAGCGATAGCAATAGTACATAGCACCATTGAAGACTACGTAATCGAATAGATTAGGAACACTACTTGGATCATTGTAATTAACAAGACCAGAGTAAGTTTTCCAATACTCATACTCAATTGTGTACGCCTGATCAGGGAACGGATAAACACCAAACTCTGTGTTCTGTGTGCGATAAATAGCTTTAGGTGGAGCCCATTGAGAACTGTCCTGCTGCTCCGCCAGAGGCTTTAATTTCTGAACATAATCATCCCAGGATACTTGTGGAACCCAAGTAGCAGTTTGTGGGCTCGTAAGATTATCATCCCGAGCAATAAAAAAGGTGTCCCAATCTACACTCCGACAATTGTTCGGCAGAGCATAGATAGGAACACCTGGAGTTAGTACTTGGGTAGTTTGGACGTGATTCCAAGGCCATTCCCATTGCTGGTTTTGGATATCTCTAATGGCCTTGTTTACCGCATTTTTAGCGACAAGTTGAAAACCAATTGCAGATGCAAAATTTCCCGAGGTTAGAGGAACCTCATTAAGTTCCTCTAATACCTCATTAGTTAGATCAAGAAATTGTGAATATGCAAAGGTGGTCATTCATCACTATTAATTGGGCACAACAGTATCTACGGCATTGACATCCGTGATAATCGCAAACATGCGGGCGGTGCAATTTACAGCGCCAGTCGCAACAGCGAAGCTCAGGGTGCCAGCAGTAGTGTAGAGGCGATTGGCAGCGGCAGTAAATGCCTTAATGCCAGTGGTCTGAACAGTAACAGCCGAAGTATAGGTGTTGGTGCCGTCAGTAACCTGGAGAGTACCAGAATTGCCGGCAGTATCCGCGACCGTAACTTCAAAGCCAGCAAGCTGAACAATACAGCCCGCCGGAACAGTCAGGCAATTAACCGTATCGCCAGCAGCATTGCCGCTCAGAGTAGTGGCATTCGGAGTAAAGCTCGGGAAACCACTGTTAGGATAGGTAGTACTTGCAAAGTTGATAATCGCTTCAAGAACGCGGGGAATGCGAACATATTCAGCGGTAAGGGCCTTTGTGGTGCCGCCCTTGGTCATTACGAAAGTCGTCATTTAATTTTCTCCTTATCTATTCTGTTACGACTGGTTCCAGAAAGAGACAACGACTGCCTCTGGACGGAGAACCTTACGACCATAAAGGTGCAGACCGCGAACCACATCAGCAAAGCTGTTCTGCGAACGGAAGCTTTCAGTAATTGCAAGCTGCGATGCAGTGCAGGACGAGGACATATGACCCGCCAGAATGGTGCCGTAGTTAGCGCCAGAAGTGGCAGTCGGACCTGTGCCGCCAATCGGAAGGTTGTTAGATGTGTAGCACTTGAAGCCACGAATCTGACCTTCGGTGATCATGCCGTTACGGAGAGCAGACTCGGCGTCACCAGTAACATTGACGGGGATCAGCTTGCTATTTTCATCGCCCATCAGTTCCCAAAAGATTGGATCAGCAACGAACCAACGCTCGTCAGTGGGAACATTGAGGATGTCTAGATAACGCTTCAGACGATTCATAACCTGGAGCGGGGTAAGCTCAGTGCCCGAAGGAGAAAGCTTAACACCCTGGGGCGAGCCCGTGGTGCCGAGGTTATTACCAGTCTGCGCCTGCGTGGACATATACGTGAGAACTTCTGAATCGAAAGTATTCTTCAGGTTATAGGCCGCACGATCCGAAGCAAGACTTTCCCAGTTGATGTGGCTCTGACGCTTTTCAATGTCGTCAACTCCAAACTGGAAATAGTTAGCCTTGTCAATAGTCAGAACGATATCATTGTCGAGAACGTCCTGAGACTGTAGCTGAGTGCCACGAACATACGGACGAACCAGGACTTCCGGCTCTTTGATGATATGGACGGTATCGCCATAATCATTAATTTCACCAGCATAGTCAGTGTTAGTAATAGCTTCTACAACAGAAACCTTGCGGAACTGCTTGAGAGCCTTCTGAGAAAAGATAATCGGCGAAAATGCGCCATTGGGAAGATTCCCGTAGCCAGCGGCTGAAGGAAATGCCATTTTTAAAAACTCCTTGTTTATATATTTTTGGGAGCTTTAAGACGGCTTCTTAAGATGGTTGTCCAGAAAGGGGCATCTTGAACGAAGGTAGTGTATTAAAGTAGAAACTAGATTACTCTAGTAATTAAGGGTGCGGGGCTCTAAGATTAGAGGTAGTCACGCGTTGTTATGTCTATTATAATTATACTGTACTTATTTAAAAAGTCAAGCTATTTCTTTCCTAACTTCTTATTTGCTTTTGCATCAATTTTAGCTTCTGTAGATTTACTCATTGTACCTTTATTTACGGCACGAGAAGCCATTGCTTTGGCAAATTTGGCGTGACTCTTATCAGGTACTGGATAGCTTCGTCCTGGGCCTGCAAATGCAGATTTAGGTAATGCTTTTCTCTGTGAACTGGTAAGTTTAGCCACGCCAAATTCTCCTTTAATTCTTAGCGAGCAGCGCCCGTAATATCATAGACCAGACGGCCTTCCATCTTGGCCTTATCAATTTCAGCTTCCATAGCTTCAAACTGCCGTGCGGTAAGTTTACGAATCTGAGATTCATAAATCTTATTATCTGCTGTTGGATCGGGGGCAACTTCTGCATTCTGGCGAGTGCGAGTTACAAGTGATGCAGCAGCACGAGCGTCATCAGCAGGCTTACGAACCGGAGCTTCTGGCTTCTTAGGCTTAGAAGCCTTGTAGAAATCTATAACTCCAATGACCGCTTCGGGATCATCATCATTAACATAAAGAGCATCCTTGACCCACTTAGGCTTAGTGTCTACCCAAGCATGGAACTCGGAATCATCACGAAGTTCATCAAAGTCGGGATGAGCTTTACGGATACGATTTTCTGCCTTCTCACGAAGAACTTCCTGCTTAAGAGCTTCGACTTCTGCAAATCTAGCATCCTGTACTTCCCGATCATCGAGAACACTCTTACGAGCGATAGTCTGCATAAGGGCGTAAACATCAGGATATTTTTCTGCCCATTCACTTAATTCTGCTTCCGACTTAGGGAGCTTAATATTTTCATTAGTTGCTTCGGCAAGCTGGCGTTTATATTCCGCTTCCTTGCGCTTAAAATCATTAATCTGTTCTTGCTGGTAGCGACGAAGATCGCCGTAACGCTTCTTGTAAGTACTCTCTTCCGCCGTAATATTTTCGGGATCAGGCTGACCTGTATCTGGATCGACTACATCAGGAGCAGCAGGCGGGGCAGCTAGACTAGGATCAACTTCATGGCGAGTTGCCGGATCGTCAAAATCTTTTTCAGCTTCATAGAGGTACTGATTATGATAACGTGCGCTACGTGCGATTGCATTTTTAGACAAAGTAATTTTCCTTTTACTTGGGGGTAGCTATTTCAGCTAGTTGCCCTTTACGAATAAGGCTGCATAAAGCCTTGTGTCTGAGGATACTGTCTCGGCATCTGATGAATAGGATCAGGCTGAGCAGTCATAGCAGCAGAGGGGGCTGCAAACGGGGTCATCATGCCTCCGGGCATACCTCCTGCTGAATAGTCGTTAGTTGAATAATTCGTGTCCATGAATCCGCCATCTGCCAGTTTAATTCGGGCACCACCAGTAGAGGCGTGCGTCAAAGACGTCCCGTTCTTGAGGGGTCCACGAATACCTGTATGAACAATGCCAGTATTGTGGGGAATCATTCCAGAAATTGGGGAGCCAAGTCCGACAGGCATAGACGTCGTATGTTTAAGAGCAAGCTGAGGACCGGACAGTCCAATCTTTGGCAGGGCAAAACCTCCACCAGCATAACCACCTTCTGAATAGCTCTGATATCCGCCGTTTGAATAGCCATGCGGAACATGATCTGGATGTCCCGGCGGAGCAAAGAAACCACCAGCGGCTGCACCTTCAGGCTTCTCCATACCTTCTTGCGGATTACCTTCATCATCACGAGGGACATGGGGGACGGGATTTCCTGCGCCTTTAATTAGACCAGACTGCGCCATCTGCAACATACCTTCTTTGGCCTTAGTAATAAGTTTCTGAAAGTGTGCCACGCCATAAAATTTTACCACATCGGCGGGCATAACAAATTCACCCTCGCTGAGCTTAGCAGGGATATCGTCTGCTACATTCTGAGGACTGGCCCCAATAGGCGGGGGATTTTTAGGATCAGGTGCGGGTGCTTGTGACGGAGAGGGCTGACCGCCATCTGCAAAATGCTGGAGCCGGTTCTGATTCTCTAGGGGCGTCCGATGAGGCATAAATAGTGACATTAAAATTCCCCTTTCATTGCCGCGTGGGCATCATCTTTAAGTGTTAAGAGGGCCTTTAGTTCTATGTACTGCCCCTGCAATTTAGCCATTCCGGCCACATCTGTTGCGTCTACTCTATGAAAGCACTCATTCAATTCTTTGATTTTATACATTGCATAGTCAGCAATGGCACTTCTAACTTCGGGATTATTTACAACAGGACTTAAAATCCGTGCGGTTTCTTTATTAAGCTGTAACAACATCACTAGCCTGCTCCTGTATTAGCCGAAAATCCTGGCATTCCAGGTTGAGGGGCATTACCAGGATTAGTCTGTCCGCCACCTGATCCAGCAGTGTCGTTTACATTAGCCCCTGGAGGCGCGGGAGACGCGCCTGGAGGGCCTGCTGGCGGAGTTCCTGTGCCACCGCCCGTACCACCTGGGGGAGTCATCATACCAGCAGCCTGCATGGTGTATGCTTGAAGCATAGCCTCATCTTGATTATTAGTACATTTGTCTTCATCCAGATCAAGAGACTTTGCAATCTCTCGAACAAGATAGGGCATCTTAGCATAGGGTGCAGTCATTGGATTTGAGACAGTTTGCAGGAAAGTCATCAATCTCTGACTACGAACTTCATTCTGCATAAGGCTATCAGTACCACGAGCCCGGACATCAAGCTCATAATTAAGCTCGGCGTCGAAATTAAACTGCTGATTGAATGCGAAGAACGCCTCTCCGATGGGTCGGAGCAAGAAATCATCAATATTCTTAACAACAGTCTTGATATTACCCGATGCAGCGCCCATAAGCATGGACATGCCAGAAGCAGTTCGTGTCATGCTCGAAATTCCCGTCTGGCCATGGCTGTATGAGGGGATACCTGTACTCTCATCGGCAAGTTCACGGAACTTATCGAACATTTGCAGGTTTTCCTGGGCAATATTAGGAATATTAATGGCATTAATTGCCTGACCGGGGGCTCCAGCTACTCTACGGAAGATTTTACCCGGAGTAACAGCCATATCTTGCCCTGGAGCAAGCATGTTCTGGTCAACTTCAAGAATAACATTGCCTGAAAGAACAGAATTATCCACAGAAAGACGAGCAAAGCCATTCATTAGGGTCTGAGTATCTTCCATGTTCTCGCCAATGCCAATACCAAAGATAGTATAGGGATTTAGCTCATATGGAACGATATAATAAGGGATGCGTTTAGGGATAAAAGGATTAAGAACAACCCTAAGAACGTGATTTCCACAAATCCATGCATTAATCTGCACCTGATCTTGCGTCTTTAGTTCATCTGGAATCTCAATGCCTGCTTCTTCTGCAATTTCTTTGTCGATCACGCCCCAAAACTCAAGGACTTCATACCTATTAACATTATAATTGATAGGATAATCCTTGATTTGGTCTTCCCACCACTGCTTTGTGTATTTAGGACCATCTTCAATGCATTTTTCAATAGCCTCGCCACGAAAAAAGGGCCGTCTCTTGAGGGCGCGAAGCATCTCACGGGTCATCTTGTGCCGCTCGATGATATAATCAGCATTCTCTTTTGAGGATGCATCAGGATCAGGATAGATATTCCAGAAAGATACCGCCTCTAGCTTGGGAATTGTCTTAGTAATAGGCGTATAGGTGCCGTCTTTATCCCACTTATCGTACTGAATATCGCAGGCCATCGGGCCTTTCATTACTCCAGTACCTAATAGGACACACTCAAACACAGTAAAGCGAAGATGCTCAGATGCACTAGACTTATCTAGCTGATCGAGAATCTTCTTCTGCATCTTTTTAGCTGCAATAGCAGCAGGTTCCAGAGTAATAGAGCCAGGAAATGTACCAGGACCCGTGAGTACTTTAGCTTTATCTAGGCCAGCAGGAACAACTCCCATCATTGTTTCGAGAGTTGCGCCCGGAGGGATTACTTTATTATCCCCGATATAGCCGTAGGGATTATTATCTGGAGCCTGCCCGGTCGGGGCATCCGCATCTAGCTGATCGTTGGGAGGATCAATATGGACACTATCGACAATACCTTCTGGAAGAATACTCTGTTCAATAGAAATCGGGAATTGATTAGAGGCAAATAGAACATCAATTACCTGCCCGTAGGCCGCAAGAACTTTTGTCTTTGTAATCTTGATGAAAACACGACTCTTTTCGTCCTGTCTAAACAAAACCTCAGAGCCATAGATGCCACGGAAATTTTGATATGCTTTAATGCATCGTTCTTCGTCCTTGCGCTTACCAAGGACTGCTCTATTCCATGCTTCTTTAATAAAGCCAAAGAGCCGATCTCTATTTATAGATTGATCGGTCTCTTCGCCCTTAGAATTTGTGTCGGACAGACCCATCGTCTTCATGATGGATTCTGGCTTATTAATACTCTGTGTTATATCATCAAAAGAAGACAAAAATTTATTCCTTACTTGCCAGCATCAACCCGGTAATCAGTCTCTTTATCCGCCTTGTTAATCTTGCCCCAGGCACCTGTAGCGCCCGGATTTCCACTCTTTGCAGCATCACAGACCCACGGCCCATCCGAATTGATAGCAGTGAAGCTCTTGGCAACACTCTGCTTCTTTCCCGCAGCTTCATTAGCTGGCTTACTTTCATTAGTGCCCATCTGGCCCTTAATCCAGTTCTCGCCAAGATTCTTGTAGTGATGATCGAAAAATTCAGCCATTTTATCTCCTTATGATCGCATGTTCTGAAAATATTTAATTGGTACACCTAGCGCAGCAGGCTCATATGTTGGAACAAATGTCTGCGCGATAACTGCCGGAAAAGCTACATTAGTTGTATTTGGAATAAAGCTTGCCGGAGCCGAAGTGTCGTAAATAAACTGGCCTGCATTAAAAGTTAATTGGGATGCTGGCCCCATGTAGGCCGAAGGAGCAACAGAGCCCGCACAAACGAAAACATTTGAATTATCATAAATAACAAAATAAGGCACAGTGTAAAAAGTATTAGCGGGAATATTGCTGACGGGAAAAGATACCATCGTTAAATTATAATACACTGTTCCAGAATTATGCCATGTCGTATTGTCGAATGCGAGTCGTGCATAATTAGGCCAAAAATTTTCAGTTATGTTTGCGCCATCTATTGTAGGAGGCGTGGTACTAAGTCCAATAAAATTCGTTGTAGACATTAGTAACCAAATACTCCATCAGAAGGTGCAAATTCCTCGTATATAGAGGGCCTGTTTAAAATCATAAAATCAGTTACAGCCGGAACTGGGCGAGACATGATGCCGTAGCGCAATGCATCATATAAGTGATCTTCACCCTTAGTGTCCACATCTTCAGGATTATTCTTGTCTAACTGAAGTAGCGGAATTTGTGCAATCAAATTTAAGCACGTATTAAAGATTACAATTCCTGGCTTCTGCGTCGTTTCATTAACTTCTAAACGCCTATGAAGTTCATTCTTACCGTTAACCCGAGAACCTTTAGAACGATCTGCTGGACGCCAGGAGCATCCCACATTGGCCATCTGCTCTGCGATAGAAACTCCGATATCACCTTTATTGTGAAAGACAGAGCTATCCATTACGCCATAAGTAATGCCACCGTCCTCTTTCTCTAACTCAAGAACAAGCCTTCCAAACTTTTCAGCATTGAGTAGTCGAGTGTATAGTTCGCGATATACTACCAGCTGTCCTTCGGGATTGATGGCGAACCAAATGCACCCTGCGGCGCTGGAGTAACCGTAGTCACACGCACGGAACTTACGCCATGATGTGGGGATGTTAAAGGGCTTGCAGACATGAATTTCTCTGTTAAACTCACTGAACGCTGCTCCTTCTACAATATCCCATGAACCTTCAAGTAACTGCTTACGAAGATGCTCCGGCATAGAGAGCAAATTAGCTTCATACTTACCATCATCGTAAAGGGAAGGATTGTCCTTCAATTTACCGGGAATGAATCGACGCTTGAAGAGAGGTCTACCGGCAAGCTTTTCATTAGGATGATTACTGGGCCAGAGAAGCTCTTTACCTGTTTCAATATCCGTGGCATTGAACGGTTGCCCCCAGGGAGCCGGGTCGATGAACATCTTCTTAACCCACGTGTGACCGGGACCGCCAGGGTTACTCGTCGCACGCTGATAGACTTGAAGATGTGCGGCAGTAGTACGGAGTCGAGAACGAAGATAATCCCAAGCATATGGGGTAGGATACTGTGTTAATTCGTCAACAGCTATATAGCTGAATGCCTGACCTTGATAGCGCAGAACGTCCGCATCACGCTCAAGATAGGTGAGCCACATTCTAGCACCAGATGGAAAAACCCATTCACTCTTTTGTGCATTCCACTTTGCAGAAGGATACACACGGGGGTAAAGCTCAAGGGTCTTTCCAATGATTTCACGAAGCTCGTCATTAGTACGACGAATGATTAGTCCAGTAAATCCACCATTGGGCGTATCTCGTAGAGCATCGGCAATAATGGCGTATGTCTTACCCGAACCTGCTGCACCACCATATAATACTTCCTGCTCAGGTGCGGCCAGAAAGAAGCTTTGAGGCCCCTCATGTGGCTTAAAGATTATTGGGGTATGGGTTAAGTCTACGCTCGCGAAGGGTGCGCTTTGGAGATCGTGGGACGAGACGAGGCTTGGGCGGTCTTCCAACAGGTCTTCCACTTTTTCCACCTGTCTTAACTTGCGTTCGTTTTCGCGCCTTCGCCTTTCGGTTACGGCTAAGTTTGCCTTTAGGCGAGTCTTTTGCTCCTTGAGGGCGACCGGATTCGCCTTTACCTTCGCGATAGGCTGCAATGGGCTTAGGACTTTCCGGGGAGGGGGCGGAGGGATATCTTGTATCAAAATCTTCACGTTTAATTTTAAGCAGTGCTACATTACTAATAGAGCGTCCTGTAACTGCTGTTAGCCATTTGGCTACTTCTCTATAAGAGGAAACTTCACAATACTCCAGAGCTTTCTTAAGTGCATCTAGTTGTTCTGGAATAGGTTCAATAAGCTGTGGGTCTAGTTCACAAGGCTTATAGCCCCAAGGAAGTTGTCCGGGGCGTTTAAGATAAAGGTAACTCATCTTTGCTTGGAAGGATAAATAATCCACCTTTTGTGTCAATAACTACTGTATCGGTTTTGACAATATTAGTACGATCTAGAACTTGGACAATTGCAGCCAGCTTTAGTTTAGCATCCGGCGGCGATATTCCAGTGAGTAGACCACCAAGAGCCATAGCAGCCTTTGGGGCGTGCAATGCAAGTTCAGTCTTGGCACGGTCAATGATAGCATCTTTAAGTCCGCCAGCGAGAATGATCTCTAGCTTGGCATTCTTGGGATAGCCAGCAATCTTCTTAGCAACATCAAAGTCTCCCTTGGCTTCTCCAAATAGAGCTTCCAGTAGAGAGACTTGCATATCTGTTAGTTTGGTGTCGGCCATTTACCATCTCTTAAGGTTTTAATATCCATGATTAGATGGATTCTATCTTCGTCTGATTTATTTATTACTTTATGTGGTAGAGTTTGATCAAACCACCAAAGCTCCCCTTCTTTCATCTGAACAACTTCATCACCGCAATAAAAATCTACATCTTTAGATTTTAAAACGATGTGAAAACGATCATAATAAAAGCCACATGGGCCTGCATCTTTATGCTCAGGAATTTCAGAATTAGGAGGCATTCTAGCAATCATGCAACCACCCAATCTGGTTCCTTGCACATCGGCTATTGTTTGAAATATAAGGGGATGAAATTGAGAGAATATCCAGAATTCATCTGTTTCTAACATCTCTACATTAGCTGCGGGAGTTCCTTCTGGAACTATACCGTTTTTTCGCAGATATACATGATCAGAAATATTGCGGGACAGAGAACAAAGAAGATCATTGACAGGGATATTTCTTTTAATCAGCGCAAAATTATTCAGTTTTAAATCTTCTGAACAGGATGCTTCTTGCCACCCGAGAGTTTCTTGCTACCCTTTGACTTCTTTTCCTCGGCACCGATTGCCTCACCCTTACCAGAATAGGGCATCTTACCTTTACCAGCGTTCATAAGTTTCGCCATATTACTTTCCCTTCTTAGGCTTCTTAGCTTTAGTTACAGTCTTCATCGCTTTCTTCATGAGCTTGGCATCTGATTTCTCATCAGCCTTCATAAAAGCTTTAAGTGGATTTTTAGCCATTCTATTCTCCTTAGCCGTAGCGCCAAACAGTGCCATCACAGAACACAGGGACAAATGCCGAGCCACCACCAGTTAGCGTATTCATAAATGTGGGGGTGGCCGTAGAGGCGTCTGTAACGAACGTACGTGCGCCTTTAAGGGCAGCCGAGGCAGCAGGCAGGGAAGCCACTGCAACACCCGCAGCGCCTAGAATAGTGGGGCCTGATGTAGTAATAACGGCGGTGGCTGGAGTACCGCAACCAGTGGCAGAAATGATTGCGGTGGAACCTGCACCAATTTTGATTTCATTCGAAGTTCCAGACGCAGTGGAGTCAATAGAACTCGATGTACCGATGTATACGTTATTTGAGCCTGTGGTAAGTGTGGCTCCTGCAACCGAACGACCTACAATGGTGTTATTCGCACCAGATGTTATGGCTTGCCCCGTATACGCGCCAAGCAGAGTGTTATTTAGACCCGTCATGCTAGAGCTACCGGCCTGCCCACCAACTACAGTGGACGAGTCTGTGCCCCGCGCGCCATTTGAACCACCGCCATTAAAGCCGCCGATGATAACGGCGTTAGCAGAGTTAGTGGCATTAACACCGGCCTTATAGCCGATAATTACGTTCCCCGCGCCAGTAGTGATCGCACCACCAGCACTCGTGCCGACAAACACGTTCTGACTGCCTGTAGTAATTGAGCCACCAACAGAATGACCAATACCTACAACATCTGTTGCAGTGGTGAGCGTTTGTAGAGCCTGATTACCGACAGCAACAATACGACCGACACTACGAAGTGACGTACTAGCAAGTGCCTGATTACCGACAGCAACAGTAGCAATTAGACCTGTAGTACCAAAGGTAGTGGCAACACCTCCGCTTACATAGGCGTTAGTGAATGTTGATCCCTGCAAGTCAATATGTGTGCCATCAATGACAGTGATAGTCCAAGTACCGTTAGCTTCTGTAGTACCTGCTACACCAGTAACGTAAGCAGTATCGCCAGTAACCATTCCAGTTGTAGTTGTAGTTAGACGAATAAGGCCCGAACCATTGTTAGCCGCGCCAGTAATAACTGGGTTATTAAATACGCCAGCAGCAGCAGACTCACCAATTGCGACGGTTGATGTAGTATTGAGGGCGAACTTCAGGGCGTCTGAGCCTACTGCCACAAGCGTGGTACCATTTACCATCCATTTACCAGCATCCGTGCCAACAAAAACCTGATGTGTACCATTGACTTCGTGACCGCCAGCATTATGACCAACATAAGTATTAAAGTTACCAGAGGTAAGCTGTGTGCCTGAGCAATAACCAATTAAAGTGTTCTCGGCACCCGACATGCCCGTGCCACCGCCAAGGCCATCGCCAGTCTGCCCACCAGCACCGCCAACAAGTGGCCCATAGCCTACGTTACCGAGAGCAGCTACAATTTGGTTAAGGCCCGCGCGATAGCCCAGCATCTGATTGCCATTAGGGCCTCCAGCAGTATTAGTTGGAGCAAAAGCGACATCCGAAACAATCGGACCCCAAAATAGGTTGAACTTAGCGCCAGTGCCTGAGCCAGTCGTGGAAACCTGCGAGACAGGGTTTGTTGGGGCTGTAGTCGCACTACCTCTAGAAGAAATCATGAAGCTAGTGATAACGCCACCACTAACGCCCGTCACGGCTACAACAACACCATTACCTAGAGTAATAAGGTCATTGACAGCATGTCCAGCACCACCAGAAGAAACATTAGCACTGCCCGCAGTGGTATCAAGAACGGCAAATGAAGGAGCCCAGCCATTCAAGGAAATGATACCAGTTAGGGTAGGAGCTACGATAGACTGGATCGTAGTCGTACCCAAGATGGTAACATCACTCTCAAAAGTGACAGGTGTGGGGAAAGTGTTGTTGTTGTTCTGATATGGCAGAAAGGCATTTGACGGTACAGACATATATCTTACATTCCTTAAGTTAGATTATATACGGCAGTAACCGTAGCAGTTCCTGCAACAAATTTAGTCACCGCATATGGATAAACCGTGTCGTTAGTCGGCACAGTTACAACGATAGTCGATCCATCTGCGAGTGTTAGAGTTACTGTGCCAGCACCAGAAGCAGTAATCTGTACTGCAAGTCCGGGAGCAGCAGTCACGTTGCTAGTTAGAGCAGCAGCACTCTGGAAAGTCCTCAGAGTAGTTGCGCGAGAATTAGTTGCCATATTTCTTCTCCAGTTTGTCCATCACATCAAACACACGCTCGTACGCTCGGAGGACATTTTCATTATTATAGACCATGGGCATTACAGAGATATACTCAATAAAGGTACTGCGAAGGTCTTCAAATGTAGTATCAGGAGAATCCATTGTCCATTAACCTTTGCCAGTGTTTGTCTTCTCGACTCTTGCGCAACTCTTCTTTCTCTTCATAAGTAAGCTTGCGTCGCTTAGTCTTTATAACCTTCAGAGTGTCTTTATACTCTTTGCTGTCTTTGTATGTCTTGCCCATGCTTGTACTTTTTAATATACCAGTCACTGAAATAATACTCGTCAGGTAATAGTCCTTCCTCATACATCATTTGCTTAACCTGTTCCAAAGGCATAGACACTCCGAATTTCTCTAAGATTAATGCTCGGGTGTAGTATATCGAGTGATGCTCTAGAACAGGAAGTACGAAAGGCTTACCGTCATATTGTGCTGCTTTAATGTTAGTATAAAGCTCATCTAATTTATTCATTATATTGGTCCTACTAATTATACTGGGTTTTTTGATTTTGTCAATACTAATTTGTATTAACTCTACTTCCATAACATACTTTTATCAATTTGTCAATAGTAATACTGCATAGCTGGCATGATTATAAAAAGGACTTGACAAAATTGAAAAGTGCAGTATAATTATAAAACATACGTTTTATTAATAAAACAAAGGTTAATATATAGCTCAGCTAAACTTTAGCCATACCCCCCATTAAATAAAGCTCTAGATTTACTTCTAGAGCTATTTTTTTTTTATGTGGCTAAGCTATATCAATTACACCCGCGAAGCCCTACCCCCATTGATGCACATATCAAATGACAAATATAGTGGACACTAGAGTGTAGCGAAAATAGTGCAAGCTAGTTGTAGCCCCCCTAGAATCCTAATCAGTATGAGCAACTTGTTGCCATATCAAATACTCTCTCGTATGCCTTCCGAAATTAGTGATTAGCAAATCAACACATTACAAAATATAAATAAAATACCAGTAAGTTATAGTGACACTCTAATGACAAATCTATTATCAATATGGTTAGCTACGATAATTCGATAAAATATATGCATGTCATATACGAGCCTACGCCCCTGCCCATGGTCCATGCCTACCCCCTCATCTTGGCCTATACTATAGCATTACTTATGCATTACTTGCATAGCTTAAGTACTCACATGTATAGATCAACCCTCTGATACCATTACTAGAGTATTATTATAAGCCATTGATATCATTAGCTAATTTAGTATCTGTTATGTTAGAGGGTATGGGTTTATTAATATCCAATAAGTAATCATATACTATATTACTATATGTAAATAGTATTAACATTCATATTGTTATGCCAATATTGCATAGTAAAGCAATAATATGTTCATTCATCAAAGTAATCCATTATCATTATTCATATCTATATTTAGTGGTTATTTGACATAAGCATACTAAATGTGTACACTAATACTGGCAAATTCTGTCAACTAATAGGGATGTAATACTATGGCTAATTCATTTAATGTTCATAAGCCTGCCAAAGTAACTTTTAAAGATGTCAGGTATGGTCAAATATTCTACTGTCAAGATAAACTATATATGAAGATATATAATGATGAGAAAGGCAGTAATCACAATGCAATATCTTTGCGTACAGGTTCTACTTGCCATTTTGCGGATAACACTATTGAACTAGAATTAGTTAACTCAATCACTATTACATGGGAAGGTGAATAATCATGGCTAAGTTCAAAGTGGGCGATAAGATTACTATGAGTAATCGAGGTAAAGACTATCAACGCATAGTAATGGCATCTTATGAGCACAAGTATGTTCTTAGATCAATTACCAACAACATTGATTGGATATATGAAAAACAGTGCATTGATAACACACATATCCTCATGCCCAATGAAATCATTGTTGGTAATAGTTATCCTCCATCAAAGCTCAATTGTATTGGCTCAAGAGTTATTGGCATTTGCAAAGAGAACAACATCAATTACATTGTGTATGTTACTCACGGTACTGGCGAAATACGATTGGATACAGAAGCACTGTTTAGAAAATACTATGATGTTTAAGTATTTACTTCATATCCTATTCCATGGCTCCGATCATTGGGCCGATGAAGGATTTGAGCCTAGTTGCATCCATTGCATACGACAGGGGTTGACAAGTGGGTTTCTCCGGGAGTAACGCTTTAGGCGTTAACTTAACCCTACGGGAGATTGTCCTATGTACACCGTTTCTTACATGCGCAAAGGTTCTCAGGTTGATACCAAGTACGCCAGCTTTTCCGATGGCCTATACTGGTACAAACAAGCTGTTTGGATGGCCCTGCACATTGGCGGGTATGCTGATATCCAGCTTATCAATCCCAAAGGAAAGCTAGTCCGGCACTACTGAGCCTAGCTAATTCGGCAATCAAGGCAGCTTTCGGGCTGCCTTTTTTGTGTCTGCTATTGACGCTATAACAGACAATCATCTGTTTTAACTGATTTCAACGCTAGGTGGGTAAATTTGACCACTGAGAGGGGTTATAGGGGTTTGCGGTGTGACCTACACGGGTATGTGTCAGCCTGCGCTCTATGGCGCTGTAGCGTGGCGCTAGAATTGATCCAACCGGATAGGCTTATGGCTGCTCACTGGCACAGCTGCGCTACCTGGTAAACAATTGCATTTATCTAAAGTTTTATGGATTAGCTCAAAAGAAAACCCCCAAAGCCGGAGCTAAGGGGGTTTGTTGTAGTTGGATCGATTAGATCAAGAAACTACCGTAGCTTGTAAGTCCGATCCTAGTTTCAGCTATGCGTGGTGCATAGAAGTTACTTGGATGTGATCTTAGATGCTTTATCATTATCATTGCATCAAAAAAGATATATCCCCACATCATTTTATGCCGCCATTTTCTTTTGAAAGCCTTGGTACCAGTGACCCAAGGCAATCAGTGACTGCTCACTGAGCAAATCACCAAGCCTTGTCATTGGACTTCCCGGAAGCGCCCTTGGCTTGTGACTACCTGAGCCATTGGAACGGCTTTCCTTGGCTTCTTGGATATCGCTGAAATCCACAAGCTTGCGTGGCTTGCGAGACTTCATTGCCTTGGCTTCCCGATGGATTGAACTGGAACCGGGATAGGCTTGGTTCTGTGCCGAAATCAGATAGGCGAATGTCGGAACAACTGCCGTTGAACCACACGGGATGCCAGAAAGACGATCAACCCGATTGTGCTTTTGCGTGCCAAACATAATCATATCCTTTTCAAGTTGAGTTGATTGGTATGGCTCGCAAATCCTAGCGGCTATTGAAGATCAAACTAACTTCCTAAGTCTAAGGTGAGATTTTCACCGTTTTCGCTTTGTCTGAAATCTTCAATGAATATATGGTGATTATCGCCACACATATTTATCAACTCTTCCGCTGTTAGCCAAAGATCAAGCCAAGTTTTCCCCTCAATTGGCAAACTATAGGTTCCAGGGGTATCACTGTAAAAATCATCCGAAGTGATAAACATTAATCTTGCATTAGTGTATGGATGATTTTCATTAAAGTCTAAAGGTTGTGGCATACTCCAAACTGATAGAGATATACCATTTTCGACTGAGACATTATGGCAAAAATCTATTCTTGCCAGAATATCAGGATTGATATTCCACATTCATATTCTCCCATTAGCTAGAGCCACTAGGATATGTGAGCCATACCGTTGTCACGATGTACAAAATCCGCTGAACCCGAAGGCAGCTAACACAATCCTAAACTAGTGGATTGGTTGTGTCAATCCAGTTTAAAAATGAAGTCAAACGATGGATTAGATACGGCTTTCTAAGTGAAAGCTTTCCATTAACATAAAACTCATAGAATACTAACTCAATTCCAGCACTATTAGTGCCGATACCTATTAGCCTATAGGTCTGATGTTTGTAAGCTTTACTGCGATACGTCTTGCCAACTTCAATCATTTACTTCCCTTTCATTGCTGCTATGCAATAATAACATGCATAGACTACTTGAAAAACACTTGAATTAACCCATATATAAGAAACTGTTTGCACTCCAGGGTTATATATCAGTTCCCGGCAAATCCTTGTTTATATAAATTCCTGTAATCGTCCCAAAAATTTATCCCGAAAGCAGCATTGTATTCTTCTGCACTCATTCCATAGGCAGCTTTCATTCGCATATTTTCCGGCTTACCATTATGCTGTGAATTGTTACTTTCACAATCAATAATGTCTAAGTCACCATTTGAATTTGCAGTGTTGTATCTCATTTACATTACTCCAATTCAGGTAAAAATTCCAACAGACTATTATATCAAAGAGTATAGCTTAAGTCAAGCGAATGAAATTCGCTGTCAGTGCAAAGTATTTGCACCTCAAAAACGACTAAAAGAAAACCCCTAGAGATTTCTCCCTAGGGGTTTGTTTGTTTGGACTAACTCCAAACCGTATTATTTACGATGAATTAAGCGCAATGTTATCGGGTCTAAAACTTTGACTTCATTACGCAAAACCATCCTACAACGCTTTCGCGCGTAGTGGTTCATTGGCAATTGCCGAATGATCATGCTGACATTGCCTTGTCGAGCGTTTCATCCGCCTCGCCTTCGCCGCGCTCATTGACGTTTTCATCAACAAGCCGGTTCAATTCGGCAAGAAGGTCGCGGATTTCATCGGTATAGACTGGCGCTGTGTCCTTCTTTGGCAAGTTACGCACAACCGTGCACGCCTGTTTCAAGAAATCGACAAGGCCGATCTTGTCCATATCAACGATGGTTATTTTGGCTGTTGCCTTATCATCATCGTTCTTTTCCGACTGGGTACCGCCGGTTTCCCGCTCCTGCTTCTTGAGCAGGCCGGTTTCCTTGACAAATTCAGCCGGAATTGGCTTTCCATTATCGTCCGTCTTGTCACCGACAAAACGAGCGTAATGGATTTTGACGCCATCAATGGACAATCCAGCCCATGGCTTGTTACGCGTACTGGTATATGCAGTCTTATCCAAGTATCTGGCGTCACCCTCCGCCCCTTCAATTTCAAGGAAAGGGTGTAGCTCATGATCGTTGAAGATGATGCCGACATAGGCATTGGATGGCGTTTCCGCGTCTCCTTCCAATGGCCACGGAATATAGTATTCCGTTTTGCCATCGGCCATCTTGAACAGTACAGGCTCACCAAGCTTGTGATCTTTGGCTTGGTCGGAATAACGCAACCCCTTGCGATAGGTTGTCGAAATCCCGGCTGCACTCATGAGTACAAGGATAGCCGCCTTGCACGCGTTATCCACGTAGGAGTTGAAAGTATTCGTTGCAACCCCCATGAACTTCTCGGAAGCATTGATTACTTTCGGAGCATTGGATTTCTTCTTTCCTTTGCCTTTTTCATCGGCGGCCGAAACATTGCTACGAGTAGCAACAGTCCAATCGCCTGTTTCCGAGTTATGTTCGGCATAAATCCGACCGTTCACCACATCAAGAAAAGCCTTCTTTAGTGCTTTCAAGTCGGGAATTTTGCCTTCTTTTGCAGTGAGAAACGAGCCGTAATCAGCAATGGCAACAGCCATCTGATCAAAGATAGTTCCCACCTTGCGCAATTCGCCGCGCATCGATTTGACCATTTCATTCAATCGATAGACGGCTTCGCCCGTGCTGGCTGCATCGGCGTGATAATCGCCAAGGATTGGACCTTTGTTTGATCCATCATCGGCAATGACAGGCGCGGGATTATCCGTTCCCATATCACGCACAGTGTCATCCGTGGTTGTTGTCACGGTGCCAGTGGTAACGGCAGTCTCAGCCTTAAGAGCTTCGGAAGCCGGAACCTTGCGAGCGGTATTTTTGCGAGCAGTCATAGTCATACTCTCCTATTTTATGAGTATGGCTCGCAAATCCCAGTGGCTATTGAAAAAATTATTTCAGCGGAAATATTTCCGCATTGAGGCAAAAGTCAAAGCTTGTTGTGCTTTCCATCCTGCATAATCAATATCACTATCGTCTATTCCCATTTCATGCAGGGTTTTGATTGCGTCGGAATTGAATAGCGGAATATCCAATGTAGGAACGAAAAAAGTAACTTTGTTTTCTTCCCGATGAATTTCAATTCCATCGGCAATCATTCTATCCAGTTCAAGAGTGACCGGAACCTTTCGCACTTCGCGTGAAGTCGCAGTTGTCTCTACATATTCATAAGATTGCTTAGCCATTTTCACACTCTCCCATGGGGTTTGAAGCCACTAGGATATGTGAGCCATACTCAAAGCCTAACGCCCACATAGGACTATCCCATGTAGTGCGATTAGGCGTTCACGATGTACAATATCCGCAGGGCTATTGAGCAACCCTAGGTGCGCCGGTCAAACCCCGTCCATACACCGCAGGAAACCCCGCAACATGCCTATATGGCATAGTCACAAGCATATAGGAGCCTATTTGTTATGTCAAGTCACCTATTTTTGCGTGTTATATCAATATGTTAGCCATATAAACCAATAACTTAGCTCCAATAAGTTTATAAGTCTTAAGCCATTGATATCATTATACTCCGCTATAACGCACACACGTATGTTATATCAGATGTCCGCTATTGCGCCTGAAAATCCTTTATAAAAGAATCAAAGTGTGCCGATGATGCACTCAAGTAATAACGCGTATTCTTATACTTGCTCACATACGTATATAACGCGCAAGTAATAGGGGCTTGTAATCATATTGCCCAAATAAATTCCATAAATATATTTTTCTGCTATAAGCGAATTTTGATTTAATAGCGATTTATTGGTATGATAAAAGTATGAGTAATGGACACAGGAATTGTAATTATGAAATGCCCATCTTGTAAAGGTTCTGGTAGAGACGAAAAGAAAACTATTACAGCACGTAAAAAAGGAATATGTGATGAACATTCGTACATTTGGTGTTGGACGTGTAATGGAAATGGAGTAGAGCCTCCGTATCCGAACAGTAGTGAGAAATAAATTATGCCAAAATTTAAAGTTGGAGATATAATAACCAGAAAAGATAAAAATGAATTATACTCAGATAAAATTATCACTGAGATAGATTTTCCTTTTTATGTAGCAAAAATATATAATGGCTCCTATCGGTCCGAGTTTCAATTTTCTATAGACTATATCGAGCGATTATATGAATTGAAATCTGATTTAAAATTCTTTGTCCACAATAAGCTTAAATCAATGGGGATTGATATAAATGCCAAAGTTTAAAGTTGGGGATACGATTGTGTATGGTGGCCAAGGGTCAACGGGATCAGGTAAAATTATTTCTATACAAAATGATCAGTATACTATTAAATGGATTTATCCCAGAGACGAATATAGAAATGAAATAGTTACAAGGGCCTTTTCGTATTTTGATAATGGTAATTATATATTAGTGGAATCAGAATTAGAACACTTTGTTAAGAATAAGCTTAAATCAATAGGAATTAACATCACTTTGACTTAAGCTCGCGTGTATGGTACAATAATGAGAATGAAAACCGTTACCAGGATGCATGAAAATGGAAATACATCTTAGAGAATTATCCAAGGCTTTTATAGCCGGGGTAAAGAGTTATCATACTGGAGTTCGTAATCCTTATGAAATTGGATCAATAGATCATATTGATTTCAGTAAGGGTTATAATTTCCAGAAAGAGTTTCTTGAGAATATTATGCTTGAAAATTGTAGATATGGGAGTAAAGCATGACTGTAGGAGAATTAATAGAGCAGCTTAAAGGTTGGGGTAAAGATATGACTGTCTTCGTTTGGAAGCCAGAGGACAGTGCAGGAATGTCAGATATCGGACCACTAGAGCATATAGCATTATATGAATTTGATAATGGAATTTTGCTTGAGACAGGGAGTGGAGAACATGAGCAAATATGACTATCTAATTCTGGTCGTTATGGCTGGCCTAGTAGCTGCCTGTTGGATTGACAGGAAATATTATTGGGCTCGTATCAATCGGCGAATTGATAGGGAGATTGGCAATGCCTGAGACTTATCATCGGCGTGTCCTTGATTGGATACAGAAGTTTGGATTTACTGCGTGGCGTTTTACCAACTATCAATCTAGCATAGCAAGGGGATATAAAAATGGCATCTATCCTAAAGATATTGCTTGGGAAATCTGTTCAAAATCTCAATATAAAAGTTAATCGATCCTGGCCGGTAAAACAGAAGCAGGCAGAAATGCTTGCTATTTACTTTGAGAGGGAAAAGAAATGGATAAGATGAATCTCCCCATAGTACAGGCAGTAATAGAACAAGAAAAGCGTGATGGATTAAGTAATGTTGTCGGCATTCAATTGCCAAATCCGGGGGATAAGCCAATATTTCGATTGGTTTATCGTCAAAAAATTGATATATCTAAAAATGAAAGATTACATATCCCACTAATTAACTACGTCCATGCTTCAGACGTAAATGAGGCTAATGATTTTGGACAAGATATGTCCACAAAGATTTCTGGTTATGTTTTCTGTCCTCATGAGACAGAATTAATTGAGGTAATGGAGATTACCTAATTTTGACTTAACGAATAATTTCTGTTATATTAATCACAATGAAATTCAATTTGTGGAGGGCCTCCAAATGCCGAAATTTAAATTCCCTGTCGGTTCATCTGTTATTTGGCATGATAGTAGTTCAAAGCTGTGGTTACGTATTGTTGGTCATGATTTGGCTAACGATACTTATCGCTATTCATATCAAACAGAAACTCGGCAATATCCATATCCTCGCGGACAAATGGAAAGATTGTATAAAATCTATTCCGAGTTGCAAACTTTCAAATTCCCCATCAATTCACTTATTTCTTGGAATAAGGACCCGGACAATATTCAGTTCCGTGTGACTGGATATAATTATTCGGCAGATTTGTATAATCTCATCATTGAGAAATATAATCGTGATGATATGAAATGGTCTCAGAGTATCAAAGTTGGATATCGATTTGATTTTGATCGTAAGATTACGGAAGAAGAACATTCGTTGGTTAAGCCAAAGGTTGAATTTAAATTTCCCATTGGGAGTAGAATTCAAAATAAGAAAGACGGTGATATCCTTATAGTTGAAGGGTACAATTGGCATAATTTGAAGGATGTCTATGCCTTCACGGGAGGGACATGGGGAAGCATTGAATGGACAGAGAATAATTACGAATTGATCGAGGAAAAGCCAAAATTCAAAGTGGGTGATGTAATTATTCGAAGACAGAATAAGAATTGCTCTAATCCTCACGATTTCACCTATACTATTCTTTATATTGACGCTGTAGATATTTTAACAGCTTACGATAGAAATAATATGTCTGTAAAGCGATCAGTTAGTTGGCTCGATGATTTTGAAATATACAAGCCAAAAATTCCTAAATGTATTCCTGCTGATCCTGCAAAATCAGGATGGCATTGGATTAGTTCCAAAGGATGGACAGATTCAAGATCAACTCATCAGCCCCGATGGTGGGATGCAGAAAAACAAATGTGGGCGAAAAAGGGGCAGGGCACTCTTATGAAAAGTGCTATAACTCCAGAAGAAGCTCACACTGCCCAATGGGTATACCATAAACCGTGTGAGTATTGATCATGGTGGATCGCACTAGAAAAACCTATAAGGTTGCATCTTATTCAGGTAATTGGTTTCCGTGTAAGTTCCACAAATGGCGAGATTATGATACTCATTTGCTTTCGTTTGAAATGTTCCATCGCTGTTTTATAATTACATGGGAATTGACTTTTGGAATTTCAGAAGAGGAAATAAATTAAATGTGCCTAAAGAAGGGAGACGCCTGCAATTATCCAAGTTGTGATTGTTTTCATGGAAAAGTTTGGGAAACCAAAACTCATTACATTTCTGGAAATCTAATAATGGCTATGGGTCAGAAATGGGAATGTGTAGCAGATCACACAAGTAACATTTTCGGTACAGATGTGTTGGAAAATAAATATTGGAAGGAATATGATTATGATTAAATTCATAGTCATGCTCCTTGTCACTATTGGTATCTTAAATGTTTCATACAGTTGGATGCAAGATGCCAATAAAGTTGCACTTTGGAATAGGAATTTGAATTATGAGCTACAGAAAGAAAAAAGAAATAATAGCTCTTAATCGGGCAATGCGTAAAAGTCCTAGTAAATATCCATATTTAACTGGAGTTACAGAAAATGATAATTTTGTATCAACTGGAGTAATCATTAAAGAAGATGGCAATCTCTTTACGTGTTCTGACGGTGTTTATAAAGTAGAAACATGGAGAAAATAGATGACTGATACTGCTGACAAGGCCCTTGATTTGGCCTCTAAGGAAATGGATAAGATTACCTCGGCACTTTCTCAGTTGGCCCATACTTATGGACCTGATGTAGTAAATGCGGCTGTCGAAGTGGCGCGAGTTGATGCGCTTCAAGGAATTATTCATTGGTGCATTTTATTTGTATTTATGTTTGCCACTTTTATGGGGGGATTTTGTATTATACGTAATAAAGTAGCACTATGGGATAGATACGACAGTCCTACACCTGCTGCCGTGGTTATGTTCTTTAGTTTTTTATTTAGCGGGGGCTTTTTTATAGCCATTCTTTTGACGCTTGATGTTTGGAATTTCGTAGGCATCTTTCAGCCTAAACTCTATATAGCGCATCAGATTATTTCTTCAATCAAGTAAATGGTAACTTTCTGGTTGGTCCTAATGGCTGTCTTGATGGCAGCCAGAGGGATTCTTTATTTAATCTACAGAGAATAGTTTATCGGACCTAACAGGAGTATCACATGGGAATTTCTAATGCGGGACCATCGCCAGTAGAAGTTGATCCGATTAAGCAAATGGAGCTTCTAGACAGTTTCCCTCCAGAGATACGCAGAATAGTCCATATTGCCCCTGCAAGTCTTGATATGGAGCAGTTGAGGGATGCTTTAGGAATTAAGAAATACAAAAGAGGATTTCCCGCTGGCCTAGTCAAGAAGCTTATTGCTGCAATCAAATCAAACTATCCCGATTGGGATTTGAATGTAAGAAGAATTTAATTATGAATATCTTTGCAGTTGATCCTGATCCGGTCATTTGTGCCCAAACTTTAGATGATTTGCGCCTCAATAAGATGATACTAGAGACGGCGCAGATGTTGAGTACGTTTTGCAGAGAGTATCATTACAAAGATCAAGCAATTCTTGAATATATTCCTTTTTATAAATCCACGCATAAAAATCATCCATGTAATATATGGATCAGTCAGGATTATGACAATTATGATTGGATGTATAAATATCTTCGTAATCTCTTAGACGAGTTTTGTCACAGACGAAGAAAAATTCATTCTTGCAATGATCTATTTTACTATTTCCCTGTTCCTGTAACACACAAATTATATATTCCAAAATCGTTCCCAAATTGCACAACTTATAAAGATGAGCCGGATGTCCATAAAGCCTACAAGCTTTATCTGAAAGACAAATGGAAGAATGATATTCGTCCCCCTACATGGACACGACGAAATCCCCCTGGTTGGCTCATCTGTGGTGTAAATTGAAGGAGAATTTTAATGAATACTCTCTTAGAGCTTACTCGGCACTTTGTATTAAGTAGTATGGAGCGAGAAAATCAGCAATATAGACTAAAAAAGATGAAACTCCAAAAGAGATTTAATAGAGAAATTAAACGAAGAATATTTAAAGAAGCTAAAAAAGGCTTTAGATATGTCTATTTGCCTCATGAATTTATTTGCATAAGGCAGGAAATCCAAGATTGGGCAAAACAGAATAATTTTAATTATGATGGTGAAATTACAATCTCATGGTCTATGGTCGATGAATCAAAAAGATAAACAGGAACTACAAGAAATATCTCTTTGTATGTTTCCGACAGGCTCTAGAATTATTTGTAATCCGCCTGTGTTGGATACAGATGAAGATTGGTATATTCTTGTAAGTAACTTAGATGAGTTTGAAAAAGCAGCGTTTGATTTGGGATTCGAGGAAACTACTAAAAAAGACGGATATGGATTCAAAAGTGATTTTATCACATTTCGTCGCGATGAAATTAATCTCATTGTAACGGAAGACTTAGAATTTTTTCAGTGCGGTGCATTGGCAACTTCTGCTTGCATCCTGAAAAATACATTAGATAAAAAAGATAGGATTTACATATTTGAATGGATGAGGACGCATTCTTATAATATTCCATACGCTGTCAGAAATTGGGAATCCTATTATGATAGGAAAAAGGCTGCCGAAATACGCCGTAAGAATGTAAGTTCAGGGGCCTATCAACAGCAATTAAATCAAGCAATGAATATTGCTTCCAATTGGAATAACAATCTTGCTATGTGGCAGCCATTAGGTGGGACAATTACAGGACGTTTGACTTAAGCTCCAAATTGTGCTATACTGTATATAATAAATGATCAGGAGGGCCAAATGACTGTCGCAGTTCTTATTCCAAATGATGCGGAAAAGGATATGGTAGCATCCGTCACGCTAGGTTGTGGGGCACCATATAGGATGGTTCGTAGGGAAACTGAAGTAGCATATCTTTATAATTCAGATGATGTTGAGCAAATCCATCATCAAATCAGTCAGCATATTGCTGGTGTATATCGTAAAATTCGTGGCCATTGTTATTTTCTTAAGCTTCATGGGTACTTTAACGATTATGTTAAAGTAATCTCTGAAGATGCTTGGATTAAACTCAATATGAGTAAATAAGATGTTATCGCGCAGCTTAATTAAAAACGGAGATTGGATAATTGATCCATTTACTAATGGTGATTTTCCCATATATGAAATAGTAAATAAAGAAACAAATATTCTTAGAGATGTGAGTGGAAGAAGCTTTTATGGAAATTTAAGTCATTTTCTGTACGTCGGTCCTAAGTTGGAAGTTGATCGATTAATAAAACTTGTTAAACTTTGTTACAGCATTCAGCATCGCATAGTGAAAATAAAATACATTGATGTTCGCACCATAACCGATGTATTTTTTAAGGACGCAAATAAGAAAATTACGGAAATACGTCAGAAGGAATATGAAAATGACCTATCAGGATCAGGAAAAGAAAAAAGCTACACGATCACGCTATAATAAAGCTGAGTATGCAGCCACTAAAGCTGATCCAGTTATGTATGAATTGTATCTTGAGCGACAAAGGGAAAAGAAACGTCGTAGGACTATAAAGAAACAGGATCAGAAGATTGAAGAGGCTTACAGGAGACTTCTTCAATGTCGAAATTATAATGAATGCTACAATGTACCGTGGCAAGTTTTAAAACATTTTGCAACAGCAGTTTTATATCCAGAAAGGTTAGGAATTAAATGAGCAATACAGTTCAGGGCAAGCCCACAGAAGTAACTCATACGTACTCCATGACGAGGCGGGGTGACATTTTTCGTGATGCTGTAGAAAACACAATTTATATGCGGGATTGTGATCCCGATGATTTCGAAAACACGGCGCTCGCCCTGTGTGACGGAGAACAGACAAATTTTGACCCGGATGATAAAATTGTATTCTTGGGCGAAGTAACTATTAAGCGTGAGGAATAATTAAATGAGCAAGAATGATGGCCTCCATCCAGATTTCGGACAGTTCGATAGGTTCTTCTTCAATGCGAATGGGGAACTATCTATGCGAGCGCATCTTATAGACGATCGCGGAATTCTCCTTAAGTTGGGGAACAGGATACTTCAGTTTGATCATCCAGAAACTCGCCTACAAATTAAAGGCAAGAAGAATTTCAATGATCGCGTAGATTTCCCAACTACAGGAATGTATTATGGTGAGGCTGATATTTTCGGCTATAGCGCAATTGTTGAAAATGAAGCCAACAGTCCAATTAAATTGACGCCCACAAAGTATGTTTTGCTTAGCCGCCTTATTGGAACTAGGCAAATTTACATTGGTGGTCTTTCTGCGTATGCTGTTGATAATAAGAATGGCATGTGGAAGGGAATGACCCAGGAGCAATTTAAGGGCTGGATCAAATGGCTGGATAAGATGTTTGAGTATGATCCAGACACTTATAAAGGACTTCAGCAGTGGGTTAATAAATGTAAGACAAGTGCCAGTATTAGATTTGGTAAGCCTGCTCTAAATGTTCTCGCAGAGGCGCGTAGGGGAAATCTTAAAGTAGTCGAAAATGAGCCTCCAGTTGAGCCTAAAGTAGAGCCGCCAAAAGAGGATATCAATAAAGTCAATCTGCCTGTAATTGCAGAGAAAAAAGAAGAGCCGCCCAAAAGTACTCCTAAGCCTGTTCCCATGTATGGTCGAGTAAGTGAGATTGAAAAGCTTCCTGAGAATCTTATTGCTGTAGGTTAATTGTGGCCAGATTTAAAGCTGATGATTATGTTGTATTCATAAAGCCAGAATACACTGTACAAGAATGTGTTACCATTCATATTCTAGAAATTGATCTAATTGGAGAATATTATATCTGTGATCATATTTATACTGATAGCAGATATGAAAAATATTATGCGCCAGAATGGGACATTTCACATATAGATCAAATGTGCAAATTAGCACCATTAGATTTTAGATTGAAGAATTTTGTTACAGGTAAATTAAAGGCTATGGGATATGGCTAAATTCAAGGTGGGAGATACATTTCGTGAAAGTAATTCCCTTAATCCTAAGAGAACCTGGACAGTTCTGACCGTGGGCGATAGAGACTATATTTATAAGATAAATTTTAGGCAATTTCGAACAAGCTCACAAAGAATAGAATCAATAGATCAATACTGCGTTCTTGCAATTCCGCCTTTAGAGGTATTTGTGCAAAATAAATTGAAAGCATTAGGTTATGCCAAAGTTTAAAGTAGGAGATATTATCCAATCAAAACATCGTAATGTCTGGGATAATGCTACGTGGACAATACTTGCTGTTAGTGAAACAGAATATAGATGGCAATATAATTTAGGCAGCGCTGCGGGCTGGTCTTTTTTCGATGATCTGGAATCTTCTTGCGAAATCTGTCAATCTAAGTTAGATAAATATGTTAAAGACAAACTCTTAACAATGGGAATAAAACTTTGAACTACATGGATACCTTCTGGTACTGCTTCCTTCAAGATTTCACAGATGATGAACAGACACGAGCAGAGCAGCAATCAAAGCGCCGCCTGTCTGAAATTCTAGAGCAGCATCAGAAAGATGCACGAACTAAGATTAGGCTTGAAGGTGAACTATATTCTCATTAAGGTGTAATTATGCCTAAGTTTAAAATTGGGGATGTTATATCGCGTCCTAATCCAGATTGGGCAGAGGACGGTGTAAAAGTAAGAGTACGGGAGGTCATAGGACTTGTAACAAGTTGGGCTGGAAGTCCTGCTTATAGACTTAAAAGAATTTCTCCTGATAGTAAGGGTGAAGATTTTACCCTCAGATACGAAACTTGCGAAAGGGATTATTCTTTGCATAGTCCATTAGAAGCTTTCGTAAGGGGGAAATTAGAAAGTCTTGGCTATGGCAAAGTTTAAAGTCGGGGATATTCTTAAACACAAAGAATATTCCAATATCAGAAAGATATTAGCTATTGAGTCAGCTGGCTATAGAACTAAACAACTTACACTTGGACGGAGTGCGGCTTATGATTATGGCAGAGAGCGGCTAGAATTTTTTCATTGGATTGATTCCAACTACGACTATACAAATCCATTAGCATCTTTTGTTAAAGCAAAATTAGCCGAACTTGGATATACATCATGATGCTCACTACAGGGGATAAGTTTAAGTACAAAGAAGAACATATCCGTAGTTTGGAATGGCTGACCGCTGAAGAACTTGATTTAGTGCGAAATTATGTATTTGAATTTACAAATTCTGCTACAAATGAAGAACATGATTACGATGAAGATGACAATATAATTGGAACGACAGAATATACTGCATATTATTTTAATTATGATTACAGAGGGCGTAAAGTTCAAATGTCCTTTATTGAGGACGATATAAAAGACGAATTGGAGCGCACCCAAGTTCTTGAAACATTTGTAGCCAGAAAGCTGGAATCTTTAGGGATTAAAATAAATGGCTAAATACAAAGTGGGGGATCAATTTAAGGGAAATACTGGAGGGCCATTTGAAGGGTGGATATTTACTATAATATCAACAGAGTTAGCCCGACCAGAACGAATATTATATGAGTTTACCTATGTAGATCATAATAAAAGTGGAGGAAGCACGTATTGGCAGGAGATATCTTTTGATACATACACCACGCCTATAAACACTTTAAAATCCTTTGTACAGCGGAAATTAGAGGAAAAAGGAATTAAGGTGACTTTGACTTAAGCAAATAAATATGTTATATTATATGAACAATGAGCGAAACATGTCGCTGAAATAAGTAAGCAGTTAATGGCCTAGTAATCGGGAGTAAGAAAATGGCAAAGCTTGTAGTAATTCGTGGATTGCCCGGTAGTGGCAAGTCAAAGAAGGCTCACGAGATTGCAACAGAGTACAAAGGGACAGTCGTTTCGGTTGATGATTATTTCACTGTAGACGGCGAGTATCGATTTAAGGACACGGAAATTAGCCGTGCGTATGGATATGTTGAGGGAAAAATCACTGCTCTTATGTCGGGCGGCACAGAGACAATTATCGCTGACGGCATTCATCAATCTGAAAAGCATATTCAAAGCTACCGCCGACTAGCTGAAAAGTTCGGCTATGAGTTGGAAATTCAATATCCAGATGGTGATATCTTTGATATTGAACAATGTTTCCAACATTCCATCCACAAAGTTCCCCGTCGAACAATCGCAAAAATTGCAGAACGATTTGAGCGCGATATAGCGGCTTAATCGGCTATGACGCCTTCGTCTAGAGGCTTAGGACAGTAGAAATTTGTGCGTTTTGCTGTAATTTCTAACAACACAGGTTCGAAACCTGTAGGCGTCGCCAATTAATTGTGAGATAAAAATGAACTATTATGTGGGCCAGAAATTAAGATTTAAAAATCCTCAAGACAGATATATGTATGAAGATTTCATAACAATATTAGAACTCGGCACTCGTTTTGGTGGGAATGAAATTGTTATGGAGTGGACATATAAGGATAATAATCGAGAGAAAGTTAGAGTATGCTGGACCAGAAAAGACTTGGATGCAGAATTAATAGTTGTGGATGCACTTAAGGAATTTGTCCGTAATAAATTATCCTCTATGGGGATTACAATAAATGGCTAAATATAAAGTAGGGGATAAGTTTACTCATTGTTATGAGCCTGGATTTATAGCCACAATCACTTCCATTGATGAGGGAGTCTACCATATACATTGGACAGCAATTCCCGATTATGAATTTGATGATGGAATCGAAACCGAGGACTGTGATAGTTCCCATAATTTTGAAAGCATTGAAAATAACTCGGCTACTTGGCAATTTTTAGGTAGTTCTTTAGAATTATTTGTTCGTGAGAAACTTGCAACATTAGGAATTAAAATATGATCCCTTATCATACTCGCATTGCGCCGTCACCTACTGGTTTTGCCCATATCGGCACAATTCGTACTGCATTATTCAATTATCTAGCTGCCAAACAGACAGGTGGCCAATTCACCCTTCGTATCGATGACACAGACACGAATAGAAATAATGAAGAAGCCGTACAGCCAATCTATGATGCTCTACAGTGGCTTGGCCTACAATGGGATGATACATTCCGCCAAAGTTCCCGTACCGATATTTACAAAGAAGCTGCCCATAAACTTCTGGAAGCCGGACTTGCAGTTCGCCTAGATAATGGTGCCATTGCGCTTCTTTGGAATGATGAAATTCCACGAGCATGGCATGATAGTATTGCCGGTGAAATTAAAATCACAGATACGAACATAGAACAAATTCACGGTCGTACAATTCTCCTTAAAGGTGATGAACATGGGAATGCACCAATCTATCAGTTTACTTCTACTTTTGACGATTGGGATACCGATATATCTTACGTTATTAGGGGTGTCGATCATATTACGAACACAGCCAAACAACTCGCTATTTGGTGGGCTCTTAATGCGTGTTATAATCTTAATAAGTTTCGGCCTGCTTTTGCCCATGTGGGGCTGATATTTAAAGACGGAAAGAAATTATCTAAACGAGAAGGTGCTGCAAGCGCTCTTTGGTTCAGAGATCAGGGGTATCTGCCGGAAGCTATGTTTGCATTTTTGCTTCGTCTAGGATGGGCTCCAAGAAATGATGATAAGGATAGCTATACGCTCAGTATTGATCAAGCTAAGGAGCTATTCCTTACTCACGGCAAGATGCGTAGTAGTAACGCACAGATGGATATGGCAAAGCTAGATTCTGTTCAGAAGAAGTTTCTAGCTCGAATGAAAGTGGCAGCGTAATGGATCAGTGGATAAAATGCCACGAATGTGGTCAACATTCTATGGGATCAGGATGGTTTTCGTGCTGGCATTGTGGGGCGTCCCTCTGTGCTATATTGAAATCGCTGTTTTAAACCAGTCAAATCTAGGGGATATAAATGGACCTTGAAAATCTCACCAATCAGTCTGTAGCTTTCCGTTGCAAAACCAATATCACGAATTATTGGAAGGGCAAGGGATATAAGAATATCAAATGTGAAGTACACAATGTAAATGGAGTGTTTGTTGTAACCTCCAATTTGGGACCAACGGGGTTTCCTCCAGGATAATAAATGGGTAAATTAAAGTATAAGCCAGGGGATGCAGTGCGTAGATGGAGCGAATATGGCTACATTCATAGCTATGTCGGAAATTCATGGTATCGAGTACTCCGTATCACAAATGGTTATAGCGGAGTGGCAGTTCGTTTAACTTCTACTTCTGTTAGGGATTTACGATCAGTTGATCCTGAATGGATGCAAGATTATTTAAATAATATGATGAATAAGGAGACGCATCTTAATGCCCTTATTAGGAGAGCTACGCCGGATAACTACAAAGAAGTTGTCAGACTCATGCGTTCCTATATAAGAAGTGATCGGCGGATGCTGCGTAACGCTCTTAAATATACGAAAAAGGGAAGCGTGCCAATTCCAACATTTGAGGAATTGAGTAAATATAATATAGAAGATAATTATGGATCATACAGGTTGGAAGATTTGCGAGCGGCGGCTTAATAGATTTGAATTGGCAGCTAAAGCTGTAGCACTATCAGGACCAGGAATAAATAGAGGGCGAAATCGAAATGCGTTTAAGTGTGGTGCAGTCATTGTATCGCGTAAAGCGATTATTGCCGCCCGATTTAATTCTTACAAAACTCATCCGCAACTTATTAAATTTACGCCCTATCCATTCCTACACGCAGAACAAGCGGCGATCCTTGCGTGCGGAATTGGATTTCTTAGACGGCAAAAAGGATTGAAACTATACATAGCTCGCACGAAGAAGGACCACACATTAGCGTTAGCGAAACCTTGCTCAGTGTGCCAAGCTATGATCTCAGAAGCTGGAATAAAGGAGGTATATTACTCGACAAAACACGGAAATTTCCAAAGGCTAACTTGACTTTGCAAAGTAAATATAATATGTTGTTAGCGTAATCAGTAACGTCTGGTTATTTTTCTTGGGTAGATATATTTCAAACAGAGAAAAGAGAGAGTTATATCATGGGTATTTCAGTTTTTCAGAAGTCCACTGGCAAGGTTCCGACTGCTACTCGTCACAGCGTTCCGGTTAACGCGCTGTTCCGTTACCTGGATCGCTATGGCAAGCCGACTGGCGCTATCTTTGCGAACCTTGGTTTCGGCGATAATCTGGGCCGTTATTTCTCCGTCGCAGTTGACGGCGATAAGAAGGGTTCGCTCAGTGGCGGTAGCAATGGCTCCAAGCCTGTGCAGCTTTTGGGCACTTTCACGGTGGAGGCCAAGCTGGCTGCTGCTCGTGATCATCGTGAGGTCAGCCGTTCTTCGCTGACTCCTGGTGATGTGTTCCAGGTGCCGAACTCCAAGCAGGCCAAGCGCACTGGCAAGCCTGCTCTGTTCATGCATCTTGGTGCGGTTGCGGACGACACTAAGGTTCTTTCTTGGGACCTGAACACTCGTCGTCTGGCGATTGGCACGAAGCTGAACGGTCGTGTCAAGAAGGTTGGCGATATCGCCATTGACATGGCTATGGCTGCCTAATAAGGCCAGGGAATACAGGGGGACATTAGAGCCCTCTTCTCTTGGATGAATAAAAAATTAATAAGAACATTTCAAGATGCCGATGCTTATAGAGCTTGGCGAGACTCAAACAGAGAGATCAAACACTTTTTCTTGATCGATGTTGTAAATAAAGTGATTTACGTATTTAAGAAGGGTAAATAAACTATGGCAAAGGGTCTTACTGGATACCGCAAGCATCTGCCGTATTATTCTCCAAAAGCTACATGGAAAGATATCCAGCAGCTTCTTGAAAATTCTCGGGATCAATTTGAAGATGCATATGATAGCGTAGTTGGAACATTTAAGGAGTTCGCACAGCACGAAATGTCGCATTCTGTGTGTCGTCTTGTGCGAATTCTTTCTACTGAATATATGAAGGCTGAGGCTCTGTTCCGATCAGTTGGCGGTGCTATTAATTTCACACACATGTACGCCCTTACTCCTAATGAACCCGGCAAGCTGCGTGTGTTTACGAATTTTGAAATCACTCCTGGGCATACAGGAGAAGCATTGACGGGCGCATGTCCCTATCATCAATATAGTGTTGTCGAGGCACTTCTCAAGCGCATCAATGAAGATATGAGTAAGCCTGCACAGCAGAAAGCATGGGTACCCATTGCTCGTGGTCGAAGCCGTCTCAAGCGCTATGAAGATATGCCCATTGAGCGCGCACTGATGCGTTATACAGACGCCAAAACGCGCCACAATATGAATGATGCTGGCATTAAGCAAGTTGCAGCAGCATTCGAGGAACTTCGTCAGCCTCTTGAATTGCACTTTGCAGAGACGCCTGAACAAGTTCTTTATATGTATTCCAGCGGCCCATCCTCGTGTATGTCTGCTGTTGGCAAGGAGCGCGCCTGGGGATCGATGACAAATCATGGTCGCCATCCCTGTGATTTCTTTGCATATCACCCCTATGTTCGCGGATGTTACACCAAGACAAAGGCAAAAGGTGCTGTTACTGCTCGTGTGTTCCTTTACACAAAGGAAAATAAGCAGGAATATTATGGCCGCATCTATGGTACAGATGGCCGTGCTGCTACTGCACTGAAGAATGCCCTTGAAGAAAAGGGTATTCGTAGTCTTCCAGATGATGGTGGCACTTCTCGCGATGGTTTCTCAGGAATGTTTGCCCGTGAATGCACATTTAAAATTCCCGGAGTACAAATGGGATCGGATTGGGTAGTTCCATTTCCGTATATGGACAATCTTCGTGGGGGTGTTAATTTCACCTTTGATGAAAAGACGCATGAATTTACCGCTAATTGCTATGATGGTAGCGGCTACACGATTGTAGACGGTAAGAAGATTGCTTATCGTGAGTTTCCAAGTTACACGGGTATTACTGCTGGCTACATTTCAAGCAGTCAACTAGGTACACACACTTGTCACCATTGTGGTGCCCCTATAAATCGTACGAATAAGTACCTCCAATATGCAGAACGAGACACAGGACATAAGTATTGTGGCCCAGGTTGCCTTGCTTCATTGAACAAGTGTATTGCAATTGTTGGCGATAGTACACGAGTAATTATGAATCAATCTGATGCATATTATGATGGCATTTCTGGCAATTTCTACACAACTGAAATGGCGTGTAAAGAGCGCGGCGGTGTTCCGTATGAGCCTGATCCCTGTGTTCGTTCGGAAGAGGTTACACTCACCACTGGCGGCTATGCAATTGCGGATTATAGAACAAGTGGTTCGGAGTATGCTGAAATGGCCAATCGTGTGTTTGGCATGAATAAGATTTTATTGGAGGGTAGACTTAAGGTTGAGGCCAAGAAGTATATGGAAGTTGATTGGAGTAAGCACGAGGGTATTCGTATCATTGGCGAAATTCCAGAAGATTTTCATGCAGAAATCGATAATCGCTATGGGTATCCTATTGCAGAAGAGACGTTTAGAGGACGAAAGATTTCCTATGCTGCGGATAAATCCAATCCTACTATCTCGAATAAAATTCGAGGCGCAATTCCCCTGAGTGCCTATTCCCGTCTGAATGAAGATCAAGAAGTAGCAGCTTAATTTTAGTTTATAATATGGAGAATGTAAAATGGTTTATCGGATAAACGGATCAAATCGTCCTTCCTTTGATGATATGGTTCTCCTGACTACGAAAAATCCTAAAATTGATCCGCTGCTTTTTAATCTTCTGCGTAATGCTACTCCCTATCCAGATGAGGAGCCTGTAGCCAAAATCATTCTGGAGTGGGCAAAGAAGTGTGGTGTGGATATTGATAACACTGAATTTGTATGGTTTAGCGAGAAAGAGAAGAACCTTATCATCGATTTGAGAACCGATGAAACTCATACAACCATGTTCAGTGCCCATATGGATACCTGTCAGGGCACTCCGGGAATTATTAACTTGTATTTTACAACTAAGGATTGTAAGGACCCAGGAGAGGGATTTATTTATGCAGGACGTAATCAGCGCTTATACACTATGTATGATTATGAAAATCCTGCTACAGAAATTGATTTTGCCGAGGCTCTTAAGAAAGAAAAAATCTATAATTACGAATTAGATTTCGATTTCACTAAGAAGAATAAAGATAAAATTCTATGTAAAGTCGAAGAGCGCTCTCTTAATGGCCCCAATAAAGCCACAGATTTGCGTTTTTGGGCAAAGCATACACACAATAATGCCTCACCTGCTGTATTAGGAGCCGACGATAAGATCGGCTGTTATATTATGTGTAAGCTTATGGAAGCAGGAGTTAAGGGACTTTATGTATTCCATGTCGGGGAAGAAAGGGGCTGTAAAGGTTCTGAGTATCTTGCAAAAGAATATAAGGACTATTTCACGGGGACTAAGAATGAGGGAACTTTAGCTCCTGTGAAGCGGTGTATTGCATTTGATCGTGCAGGATACAAGGACGTTATCTCCAAGCAACGCAGAGGAAATACAAGCTCAAAAGAATTTACAGATGAACTTGCCAAAGCATTGAATGCTCATATTCCTCAAATGTCCTGGTTTAATGGGGATGTTCAGGGAGTTTATACAGATAGTGCAGAATATATGGATATTATTCCTGAATGCACTAATCTATCTGTGGGCTATTTTAATCAGCATACAGATAAAGAACACACGGATTATGTGTGGTTGGCAAGTATTTTCCTTCCCGCAGTTTTGAAAGTTGAATGGGATAAACTTGGCACATATAGGGACCCCCAGGCCCGCCCTACGTATCAAGCCTCGACTTACTGTGGGGGGCAATATGGTACTAACACCACCTTTCGCTCGCAAAGCCCGTTCGCGCCATCACAAGTCACGTCGGCGACGTCGCTAATGATGTGCCCGAAATGGGACCCTATGACTGGATTGATCGAAGAAGCTTCTGTTGAGGGTATGCGACGTATTATTGAGTCGTATTTGGACATCGATGCAAAGTCAGTATTCACTAAAGTTAGCATTCTGTTTGATATGGCAAAGCGTATGGACAGTTTGCAGGAGGACCTTGTATCAATCTATTCGTTTTTGGTCAGTAAAGGCTTCAATAAAGAAGATATTGCGGAATGGGTCGAGCAAACATTTGGCGGAAATAATGATCAATTTTCTAACGATCCAAATGGTGGATTTGAGAAAGATGAGCAGACTACTGTAGAGGAAATGCTCGGAGAACAGTATTGTGAAAATTGTTATTATGTTAAATCTCAGTGTAACTGTAACTTAGCTAATGATAATAGATCGCCGCAACGAGAGGATTTTCCAGATGAAGCTACATTTCAAAGTGCTATAGTTGAATATCAAATTAGGGTTTCATCCACTGGAGCAACGCCAAAGACAGTACAAGAATTGATTTCAGATGAAGACATTCGTGCAAAGTTGGAGAAATAATTATGGCTTTTACTTTTACAAATACGTCAAATGGAGATACGGTAATAATTACTGTTCCTCCAAAAGAGCCGGAAAAGATTATTGCTACGAAACCGCAATATATAACTAAAATATCAAATTTGCCGAAACTTCAGAATGTAATTATGATGGCATACAGACGTTCTCATCCGAAACTTAAACGAACTATTCATGTAACGTTTGCTTCGGGTGTATGTCGTGTATATTTTGAAGATAGTGCGGGTAATACAGATTATTTTAGTGTACCCGATGTTGAAAAGAGGCGCATACCAGTTAAGTAAAAATAACACACCTATACCTCTTGAAATTTCAATTTTAATAACCATCTTAAGATAACTGTTTTCACTCCAGGGTCATATATCTAGCACAGGAAAATTATAAAAATTGAAAGAAATTAAATTATCAAAAGGGAAAGTAGCTTTAGTTGATGATGAAGATTATGAATACCTAAATCAATATAGATGGTATGCCGAGAAAGTTATATGCTGCAAGGTTCCTAAGTACTATGCCAGACGAGAAATTAGACTTACTGATGGGACAAAAACAAAAATTATGATGCATAATGTAATTTTAGGATTTAAAGGAGTTGATCATAAAGACGGAAATAGTTTAAATAACCAAAAAGAGAATTTACGATCTGCAACAAACTCCCAAAATAATACTAATCGTATTGTAAAAAAGATTACACAAACAGGATTTCGTGGCTGCGAAAAGAATAAAAAAGGATTTTTAGCTAAGATATCTTTTGAGGGAAAACGACATTATTTGGGTTATTTTAAAAATTTAATTGATGCGGCTAGGGCTTACAATGAGAAGGCTTCAGAGCTACATGGTGAATTTGCAGTTTTAAATGTCATACCAGAACAACTTTAATTTAGTACAAGATTTACTGGATAATAATCCAGACCAAGTAAGGTTTGACTGCCCCGTATGTGGCCGTCATAAATCTTTAGCTATTTATAAAAATGGTTCTGATATAGCATATAATTGTTTCGGAGCTACTTGTAGCTTAAAGGGAAGACAGCGCCAGAAACTAACGATTGAAGATATCTACAGCCGCAGAAGTAATGAACAACAAGAAAAGCAACAATATGTTCTACCAGACTACTTCTTACCGGGACTTAATCGAGAAGAAGTTCGTAGATATCTTCAATCGGTTTATTGTTTTGAGGCAACAGTCGAAGGTAAAATACAAGTAAGATACGATCCTAAACAGGATCGAGCAGTATTTTTGATTTATGAAAATGGGAAATTAGTTAACGCAACTGGTCGAGCTTTATCTAAGGGAGTGCAACCTAAATGGTACAAATACGGGCATCAAAATCACCTGTTAGTTTGCGGAAACAAGGACCACGCTATAGTAGTCGAGGATTGTGCATCCGCAGTACGAATTTCAAAATGGGTAACAGGCATCGCTCTACTCGGAACAACTTTGGCACAATCTGGTATTGGAAAACTTAGAAAGTATAAAAAAGTGTTAATAGGACTTGATCGTGATGCATTAAAGAAAGCAATCCATATGCAACGAGAACTTGAATTTTTTGCTGACGTATCTACAATATTTTTGGACGAAGACCTAAAAAACTTGGACGATCAGCATTGTATTGATCTTTTAGGCAAGCACATTGATTTGGAGAATGTAAATGATACGTAATGATGGTGATTTCGCAAACACATCGCGGAATTTACGAGGGGTAATATGTTCGTAACAGATATTTGGCAAATACTGCCATTCGGGCGGCATAAAGGTAAAACCATTCGAGAAATGCTCAATCTTGATCCTAATTATCTTCTGTGGCTGCATAAGAACACAACACGATTTACTATGTGTGAGAAACTTGTAAGGCGCGCTATTGAAGCTACTCGTAGTGGATGTGATTGCCGGGAAATTCCCTTTAATAGTAAACCGCAAAAACAGAATTATGATCGTAAAGATACGGCGCAAGATGTCTTTGAGAGCAGATATCAAGGCGATATGGATGGTCCATATGGGGCTATATTTTAATGTTGCGACTTCTGTGTTTCTTTGGCCATCACCCCTTTCGTATTCGTAAGATGCATTGCTCAATTTGTAAATGTTGCCGAACAATACAGGAGTACCATGTCTAAAAAACTATGCCCGGTGTGTAAGGGTTCCGGCATGGAAGAGATAAAAGATTGGGGTGCAGTGTATTCTAAAATCTGCCGTAGATGTAACGGCAGCGGGAAATTAGATAGAACAGATAACAGGAAGAAAGATAATGAATAAGCAGCAACAACAAAAGACATTAGCCGAAGCTGTTTATTATTTGAATGATGCTATCATTAACTGGTCACGCTCTGGTACAACACGGTGCAAGATACCAGATCATTACAAAGAAGTATTGCCTCAGATATATGATTGGGCAGTCGCGATGGGATATAAAATTAATGGGAATTATATAGAATGGCAACTGTAACTAAAGAAAAATTGCTTGATGATATTCGCTGGAAGCTTCATGCTTATCCAGATGAATTTGTAATTAAATCGAATCATGAATTGTTACATATTTCGGGAATAACTATATCGCGTCCTGGTGCGTCTTTTTCTTGGACAAAGTACGATGAAAAAAGATATAATGATTGCGGAATGTCTATCGATGCAGTCTACTATCATATGGTTGGAGAAGAATTGTGGAATGCCTGGAATGCATGTCATATCTACCTTGAAGAAAAAGCAGAACTCAAAGCCTTGAATAAAACAGTTCGTAGACTATATAATATCAAATGGTGGCAGAAGTAAAGGAATTTAATTGAGTACAGAAGCATTACAGCTTCTGAAATTATCATTAAGTCATGAGTTATATGAGCAATATAAGAGCCTATTTCTGGATGAATTTTTTCCAAGGCCAATTGATAAACTCTGGAATGTAATTAAAGAAGCTCACGAAGAATACAAACGTGATGTAACCGAGGATGAAGTCCTAGCTCTTGTGTTTGCCAAGAATGGCACTCTTACAACAGCTATGAAAAACAACCTTGGTGAGCTATTAGAAGATGTTAAGCAGCTATCAGCAATTGGTAATGAAGTTGCCTTAGAGGTACTAAAGGCTGCGCATAAACGGGAACTCGGTCGGGCCATAATCGAGGAAAGTTATTCCTTGATTGAGGGCAGGGATTTTGATCAATCAAAAGTTCAGACTTATATTGATCAAATATCGGATGGATGTATTTCCAAAGACCATATTGAAGAAGTTCCCACTTCAATTGAAGCTCTGCTACAAGAAATAAATAATGGAAAAGGCTGGAGTTTCAATCTAAAATATCTCCATGAAAAGATTCCTCAAGTTCGCCCCGGTGAATTTGCAGTATTTTTTGCCCGTCCTGAAATTGGCAAAACAGCATTCTGGATTAGTTTAGCTTGTGGTGCTGGTGGATGGTGTGATCAAGGGGCAAATGTTTATGCCCTCTGTAACGAAGAATTTGCCAAGCGCAATATGGCTCGTGCTGTATCCTGCGCCTCAAGTATGACATGGGATGAAATTAAAGCTAATCCCGTGGAGGCACAGAAGCGTTGGCAAGATGTGTCCAGTAAAGTCCATATGTATGACACATTGGACTGGACACTGGATGATATTGATGCATTTTGTGCTGATCGAGAAATTGATATTTTAATTATTGATCAGCTTGATAAGTGCAGAACAAATGGACCTAAAGATCAGGCCAATCATGAAAGGCTTGGAGATATTTATACTCGTGCGCGAGAGATTGCCAAGCGTCACAATTGTTTTGTTGTGGCTATTAGTCAGGCAAGCAATGACGCACAAGGATTAGATACTATTGATTTTAGTATGCTTGAGGGATCAAAAACACGTAAAGCTGCGGAGTGTGATTATGCTATTGGTGTTGGCCATAACAGCATCATAGAGCAGTCTGGCAGTAATAATGATGTCAATTTCCGTCTTATTACTGTATCGAAGAATAAGGGTACTGGCTGGCACGGATCAGTAGCAGCTAGAATTGATCCTCTTAGGTCTAGATATTTAGATTGTGAGCAGATGGTGAAATGAGAAGAAAAAATCAAGATGCTTATAATGCTGCCAAACGAAAGAAATACGCGGAAGATTTAGCTTATAGAAACAAAGTAAAGCAGCAAGCCAGCGATTATCATTTTTTGCACTATTACTCGGAAAATGGAGAATATAGAAAGAAACAATTAAATAGTCATATTAAAATTAAAAAAGAATTGCCTATAGAAAAATTACTTTTCAGAAATATTGAAGCTTCTGCTAAGAGAAGAAATATAGAATTTAATTTATCTATTGATGATATATTTGTCCCTAAAAATTGTCCTCATTGCGGCATTGAATTGAGAAAATATATTGGAGAGAAGAGAAGAGGGCCTGATGCCTACTCTATTGATCGTATAGATAGCTCACGAGGCTATGTAAAAGGGAATATACAAGTGGTGTGCTGGCGAGCCAATCATTTAAAGAGCGACGGGACGCTGGAAGAATTTGAAAAATTAGTTGATTGGTTGAAAAATGTACAAATTAGTTCTTGATATCGAAACTAGCACGCAATGGACCGATGACGGACGCACAGATAGTACACCATATCATCCGGATAATTTCATCGTATCTGTTGGATGGCGATTATTTAATGGTGAAGGGTTTGAAGATACTGGCTACATATTTTATGATGATCTTGCTTTTAAAGATGTAATCCAGGATTGTTTAGATAGCGCAGATTTACTCATAGGACATAACCTAAAGTTCGATCTTAATTGGTTAAAACAGTGTGGATTCATGTATGACGGCCGCATTTTCGACACTATGCTGGCCGAGTATTTGTTAGCTCGCGGACAAAAGTGGCAACTTAGTTTAGAAGCCTGTTGTAAACGACGCGGCGTGCAGGAGAAAAAATCTGATCTTATTTCGGACTATTGGAAGAAAAAGATTGGTTTTCAGGACATGCCGCGTGACTTAGTAACGGAATACGGAATTGGAGATATTGAATCTACTTTTCAGTTATATGAAGTTCATCAGGAGTTATACAAGAGAGACAGGAATAAAGGACTTATTCCTACACTAGAAATGTCTTGTGAATTTTTAACTATGTTATTGAAAGTGGAATCCAATGGAATTTATATTAATGGTAATGCTTTACGCGTTATTGAATTGGACTATTTGGAGGAAAAGCAAAGGCTTATTCGAGAAATTGATTCTATTTGTGTTCAATTGCTCGGTGATACCCCTTATAATCTTAATTCTCCACAACAATTGTCCGAGATTATTTATTCTCGTCGAATAGTTAATAAAAAATTATGGTGCGATACTTTTAATCTTGGTTTAGATGAAAGAGGAAAACCTTTACGTAGACCTAGATTGTCTAGTAAGGACTTAAGGAGTGAAATACTTGCTAATACTACTCAAATATATCGTACTGTTGCACATCAATGTTCCGATTGTGGCGGTAGTGGGCGCATCCATAAACTCACAAAATCTGGACATACCTACAAGAATCTCCCTAAATGCCAAAGCTGTGGCGGTTCTGGCATTATTTATGATGATACTAAGGTCATTGCTGGACTTGGATTAGGCCCTAGAAATGTGCGCGATCTAACTTCCAACGGATTTTCCACTGATAAGGAAATGTTGGAGTATTTGGCGCGGTTGCCCAAGACTTCAGAAATTGGTAAGAAACTTTTAAATGGGCTGATACGACTAAATGCTGTGGAGACATACCTTAGTAGCTTTGTTGGAGGCATCCGTAGGGCTACACGTGCTAATAAGATTTTGCATTTTAACCTCAATCAATGTGTTACCGCTACTGGTCGTCTATCGTCATCTGATCCCAATTTCCAAAATCAGCCTCGCGGACTTACTTTTCCTGTTAAGCGGTGTGTTCGCAGCAGATTTGTTGGAGGACATATTGCTGAAATTGATTTTTCCCAGTTGGAATTTCGTATTGCAGCAGAGTTAGCACAATGCAAGGTAATGGAAAAGGAAATTAAAGATGGAGTTGATGTACACAAATTCACAGCCGCTACTCTTACTAACGCTGGACAATCCACTTCAAGACAGGAGGCTAAGCCAAAAACATTCCGTCCACTTTACGGCGGGAAAAGCGGTACGCCTGCTGAGGTCGCCTATAACCGAGCATTCATGGACAAGTATAGCGGACTACGACGGTGGCATGACGACCTACTCACTACAGCCTGTTACACACATATCATTACCTTGCCAAGCGGACGGGAGTTTCATTTCCCGAATGCCTACAGAACGCCGTCTGGTTGGGTAGATGGTGAAACACAGATAAAGAACTTCCCGGTACAAGCTACAGCAACTGCTGATATTGTACCAATTGCTTGCATTCTATTGGATAGATATTTTGAAGAACATAAAGTACAGTCTCTCATTATCAATACAGTCCATGATAGTATCATTGTTGATATTTATCCTGGCGAGGAAAACTTAGTTCTTGATTTGATGGTTAGGGCTTGTATGAATGTCAAGAAAGAGTTTTTCCGTAGATATCAATATGAGATTACAATTCCTCTTGGAGTTGAGGTTAAGATGGGCAAGACTTGGTTGAGTATGAAGGTTGTTCGAGAAGTTGATGAAGTTAAGGAGAAATGGGAATGAGTAAAGAGTTTAAATGGATTGGTGTAGATTTAGTGGATCAGATTGAATGCAGATGCGGATGGAAAAGTAAATCTTATTTTGATGGTCAAGTATGGGCGTACCGGGATTGGCAGGAGCATGCAAAAAGTCATTATTGCAAACCAGCTATGCAAAATATTAATAGCTCTACTACTTGAAATTTAGAAATTAATCACTACCTATATATTATAATTACTCATATAAGGAGAAAACATAATTGAGTACAGCACTAGCAACTTTGGATAAAGATACTTCGTTCGATGAGATTGCGCGTATTACCGGCCAGTCTCAGGACCGCGCAGTAAAGAGTTTTCTGCCGCGCTTTAAGATTAACAAGGATTTTGAAACTGATGAAGGTGTTCAAATTCCTCCAGGCACTTACGCACTGACCCTCGATACAGGTACTGTGTATGCCAAGACCGCAGCCTTTCGTCCATTCATTAATGCTTTCCAGTATCAGATTTATGATGAACCTACCAATACGTATCCCAACAAGACTATCATTTTCAAAACATGGTCTGAGGAAGCTATTGATGAGAAGGGCACAGTTAAGTGTGGTAAGGTAACGGGTAAAGCTAAGGATAAGCTTACGGAGGAACAGGTTGCAGCACAGAAGATTATCAAGTGCTATCGTAATGTTTACGGCACGGTTACGCTTACAGGTAATAATGAAAAGGGTGAAGAGGTTATTGTAGAGAATGAGCCGTGCTTGTGGCGAGTTTCTGGTAGTGCCTTCCAGCCTATTGGCGATGCTCTTGATATTGTGACTGCAAGTAAGCGTCCTTATTTTGCTGCGGAACTTGATCTTAATGCTCCACAGCGCCAGAAGAAGGGTGCAACTATTTATTACACTCCGGTTATCAAGACTAATTCTAAAGTCCTTCCGTATGCTGAGGCAGAGTTGGTTCTCCTAAAGAAATTCCAAGAGACTATAGACTTTGAGAATAGGCCAGTTATCGAGAAATACAAAAAAGCTAAAGGGTTTGTTGAACAGGCCGATGCAATGGAAGAGATTATTGAGGCGGGCTTCATTGATATGACTGATGACCTTAACGACGATATTGGTATCTGATGTACGTAATGGTTAATGTTTATACGGACAAGCCAGTTAGAGTGATGTGGTCAGGCTATGAGCGAGTATTCACAAAGAATGATCAATATCCCGCGTGGCCGCATTCTCTGTGTGTTCAATGTCCAGAAAATTCTTTTATAGTTGAAGAAGTTTTAGATGAATGAAATTCTATTTAAAGTTCAAAGATATCTGGATGATATTAATTTTGGCCGAGCAGAGTGTGATCCAAAACTAATTGAAGAGTTTGGCGAACGATCCAAAGAACTTCTTAGTAAGAAACTAAATGAAAAGCGTAAGGATAAGTTCACACTCCGTATGTCCAATGTAGGAAGGCCACTGTGCCAGCTACAAGCTGAAAAGCAAGGTATGGAGCGACAATCTCCCGATAACTTCTTCCCTATGAAGATGATGTTTGGGGATATGATTGAAACTCTAGCTATTGTAATTATGAAAGCTGCCGGAGTTGAAATTCAGAATGAGCAAATTCTAGTTTCTAACTTAGAAGGTATTGAGGGGACATTTGATGTCGAGATAGATGGAAAGATTTGGGACATCAAGAGTGCGGCAGATTGGTCATTTAATCATAAGTTCAAGAACAGCACTATTCAAGATTTGTGGAGTGATGATAGTTTTGGATATGTGGGTCAACTTATGAGTTATGCCAAATCTGTGAATAAGCCTGCGGGTGGATGGATTGTAATTAACAAACAAACAGGTGAGTGGACTGTACTAGAAGCCAAATATGATGAGCAATTCGAGAAAGAAGTTCTAGATCGAGTTGCAGAGAACACAAGAGTATTAAATAGTAATGAGCCTTTTAAACGATGCTATAGTGATTATCCAGAACTATTCTATAAGCGAGAGACAGGAAATCGCGTTTTGGGTATTCCATGTACAATGTGCTCTTTTAAATTCTCTTGTTGGCCGAACTTACAAATATATCCGTCACTCTCTAGCACGGCTAAAAATAAGCCGTTGGTTCACTACACTGTTGTTCAGGAAAAAGACAATACTGAATGACAGTTGTATGAAAGTTATCATCAGTTTCCATGATGGTATTCGTATGATGCTCCTGGTGACTGAAACAGAAGCAAAGAAAGTAATTAAAGATTATCAGCAAATGAAACCTGTTTCAATTACTAATATCGATAATGAAATCTTTGCTTTTGATGGTGGCTTGATTAGATTGCTCACAGTTAGTAAAGTACTGGAACCACAGGATTGGACACGAGTTTTTGATCGGCTAGTTTCTAATGAAGATTAGTAGCGCCAAAAATAAAGGTCGTACTTTGCAAAAATGGATAGTGGAACAAATTCTATCTCGAACAAAACTCTCAGAGAACGACGTAAAAAGCTGTTCAATGGGAAACAATGGGATGGATGTTCAGCTATCAGAAGCTGCCCGCAAGAAGTTCCCGTGGGCGGTAGAGGCGAAGAACCAGGAAAGATTTAAAGGAATATATGATATTTATAAACAAGCATCGACGAATGCAGCAGGATTGACCCCACTTGTAATCATTAAGATCAATCGTCAACAGCCGTTAGCAATTCTCGATGCTAGTTTATTTTTTGATTTAGTATTTAAAAAGAAAGAAAAGTAATGAGTTTAACACTAACATTTACTCCAGCAGAGGGCGGACGATTTTCCGCTTCTATGGATTTTAATCCTCCAGAGGATATGCCAGAGGAAATTCAGCAGTTCTACACAATCCTCGGACATGGCCTATTGGCTTATGCTACGGCAGATACTCAAGATGTTGTTAATCGTGGCGCTGTAGTTTTGCACAAGATGATGACCGATCAGCAGGAAGCCGAAGCAGCCAATGATACGCTAAATAAAGCGTTTGACGTAGTAGTCTAATGTATGAATGTGCTTATAATTCCCGATGCACATTCGTGCCCGGAACATAATAACGATAGATTTACATTAGCTGGCAAATATATTCTTGATACTAAGCCAGACACCATCATATGCCTAGGTGACTTCGCTGATATGGGCTCGCTTAGTTCATATGATAGAGGCAAGAAATGTTTCGAAGGTCGTAGGGTAATCAATGATATTCAAGCAGCTAATGATGCTAATACAAAGCTTTGGGCTCCTGTGAATGAATATAATGCTATGCGAAAGCGCAATCGTGATAAACAGTACAAACCTAAACAGGTAATGCTACTTGGTAATCATGAGGATCGTATTTCACGAGCAGTAGAACAGGATGCGGAACTTGATGGATTGATATCCGTAGATAGTTTAGGATATGCAGATCATGGATGGGAAGTAATTCCATACGGTGTTCCGTATATTTATGAAGACATTGCATTTTGTCATAGCTTTCCTACAGGAGTTTCCGGGCAACCTATTAGTGGATCAAATGTTGCCGCTAGTTTGCTAACAAAAAATTTCATGAGTTCCATTGTTGGTCACAATCATATTAAGGATTATGATGAAAAAGTTAGGGCTGACGGAAGGCGTATTTGTGCGCTTAGTGCAGGATGGTACGGTGATTTTGTCCCTGCTTTTGCTACTTCCAGTTCTCGTTTTTGGTGGAGCGGTCTTACTATGCTACACGATGTCAGAGAAGGTAGTTTTGAAACAGAATTTAAATCTATAAGGATGCTTCAAGAAAAATATGGCTGAAATATTTGATTATTTTCTTTTTCAAGATAAAATGATGAGACGATTTAGTGAAGATAGAAAATTTTGGCTTTGGTTTCATCGCAAGACATTTTATGATTGGTTTGATAAAGAATTAAATATTCCTAAATGGTTATTTGAAAAGTACGAAAGAGAATATATGGCTAATACATTAGTAGCTAATGGAGCGTTTGTATCCAATGAAGAATGTAAGAAAATACTAGATGATACACTTATCATGTGTGAAAAATTTGATGGTGGAATTCGGCATTCTCAAAAATGCCCCAAATATTGGCCGGAAACTAACGGCTGGAACACGCAAGAATGTGAGAGGCCAGTGAGCAAAATATCACGGCCTAATACAGATACGGCAGTAAAGAATGATGAAGGTAAGTTACGATATGATTTAATCCCACCTGAAGCCATGGAATATTGGGCGGAGGTTTATACGATTGGTGCAAAGAAGTATGCTGATCGTAATTGGGAAAAAGGAATGAGTTGGTGCCGCATTTTCCGGGCCATGATGTCTCATTCGTGGAAATGGTTTCGTGGTGAGAAGTTTGATCTTAAAGATGGACAACATCATCTTGCCTCAGTTATGTGGTGTGCCGCTTCATTGATTGCATATGAAGCTCGTGGTATTGGGACAGATGATCGTGTAAAAGTTCCATCAGTTATTAAGGAAATTGAAATTGAAACGTAAATGCGTAATCTGTGGATTAAAGACAGAGAAGTGGCAACGTATAAATGGAGGATTTTGGCATTGCTACGATGGATGTAAGTCCACAACAGGTATAGATCATCGTCCTATTTTGAAATATAGTACAAATACAGAAAGTTATAAAAGTGACAAATGAAACATACCGCCCGTACGTTCAACACCAGAGCGGTAATAAATTATGGCTAGACAATCTCGATGATAATAAATATAATATTAACGATATTGCTCACTCCTTGGCTAATCAGTGTCGTTATGCTGGACATTGCGATATCTATTACAGTGTGGCTCAGCACTCAGTATTATGCAGCCAGATGTGCTATAAAGAAGTGGCTCTTGAGGCATTGATGCATGACTGCGGGGAAAGTGTAATGCCAGATATTGCCCGCCCCGTGAAGTATTTTATTCCGGGCATTCGAGAGTTTGACGACCGTATTAGCGCTAGCATGTTCAAGTATTTTAATCTACAGTGGCCGCTAGATACGCGAGTTCATGAAGTAGATAATCGAATGCTTGCTACAGAAGCTCGTCAGTTTATGAGTAATTCAAATATTGATGAGTGGGATGTTATTGGTAAATTGGAGCCTTACAAGATTACTATTACGTCATGGCGTCCTGAGTTTGCCAAACAAATGTTCCTTGATAGGTATCAGTATCTCTTGGCACGTAAGGCATTTGCTGAGGAAGGTCTAGGAGATAATATGGAGGATTCTGTTGCAATCGGCTTTTGAGAAACTTAGTGAATTTCATGACGCAGGCGCAATTAAGAGGACAGGTATGCGTCGTCCACATTTCGCCCATCTTGACATTTCTAGTAAAGTGGCTATATTAGAACTACGTGAAGCTTTGGTCAAAGAAGAGACCGAGGAATTTCTCGAAGCTTTAGATGAATACACTGATGCCCTTTGTAGTGACACGGAAGTGGAAAGCTGTAGGCAGCATTTAGTCAAAGAAATTTGCGATGCCTTATATGTTTTGATTGGCACTGCGGTAGACTTGGACATTGATATTGCTAGGGCATTCAGCAGAGTTCATGACAACAACATGAAGAAAATACAAAACGCAACTGTTAGGGATGATGGGAAGCTTGTTAAAGACCCAAAGCATCCCCCGGTTGATCTTTCTGGTTTCTAATTTGGCGCAAACACTTGAAGAAAAAAGAATTGCTCATGCTGAGAGTTCCAGACGATTTAGATTGAAGCACGCCGACAAAGTGCGCGCTAATAAAAAGATTTCATATGAAAAGAATAAACATAAAAGGATATATTTAAGGCCGGATAAAGGTGATCCTAAACATAAGAAAATGCTTATGACAAAAGTAGCTAAATATTTAGATAATCGATTGCGTGCTATTGATCTTCTTGGAGGGAAATGTAAAGACTGTGGTCTGACAGGACCACAAGAAATCTTTGATTTTCATCATAGAAATCCTGAAGAAAAAGATAAAGGAGCTAGTCATTTATTTGGCGGTAAATGGTCCACAGTTGAAGTGGAAATTCAAAAGTGTGATCTATTATGCTCTAATTGTCATAGAATATTTCATTATAAATACGGAAAACCCAAACCTCATAAAAAATATTAGTGGATTTTAGGAGAGTACAATAACATTTAAGTCCGCAAAAAATCCTCAGATGCGAAATAAATTTGCTGAGGACATTTTTAATCAGAAATACGCCCATCAAGGGGCGACAACATGGAGTGAACTATCAAGTACACTTGTAGCAGATGTATGTGGTGATTTTGTTGAGAAGTTTGGAAAAGATGAGTATAAGGCACTCATCAAAATTGTTGATGAAATGAAATTTATTCCGGGTGGTAGGTATTTGTATTATGCAGGTAGGAAGAATAAATATTTCAATAATTGCTATTTGCTCAAGGGTGAAGAGGATACTCGCCAGGATTGGGCTGCCATTGCTGATAAGTCTACTTCTTGTCTCACCACTGGTGGGGGGATTGGCATTGACTACTCCATCTATCGCCCTGAAGGTTCTGTGCTTCGTGGTACTGGAGGCATTGCTTCTGGCCCTCTTAGCCTAATGAATATGGTCAATGAGATTGGTCGTAATGTGATGCAGGGTGGATCACGTAGATCAGCCATTTACGCCTCTCTCAATTGGAAGCATGGAGATATTCAAAAGTTCCTTCATGCTAAGGATTGGAAGAATATTCCTGTGGGTAGTACAGGACTTAGTGCCTGGGACTTAAAACAGCAAGATTTTAACTATTTTGCACCATTGGATATGACAAATATTTCAGTGAATTACGATACTGAATGGCTCATGAATTATTGGAAGACTAGTGAGCTTACTCCTGTGTTTATGGAAAATGTAAGGCAAGCACTGTCATCTGGTGAGCCAGGATTTAGTTTTAACTTCTTTGGAAAAGAAAATGAAACCCTACGTAATGCTTGTACCGAAGTTACTTCTTCTGATGATAGTGATGTGTGTAATCTTGGTTCTATCAATCTCAGTCGTATCGATAGTATTAGTGATTTTAGCGAAGTCGTTAATCTTGCTACTAAGTTTCTGCTATGTGGTACATTAAAGGCAGATTTGCCGTATGAGAAAGTTTATAAAGTAAGAGAAAAGAACAGACGTCTTGGTTTGGGCCTAATGGGACTACATGAGTGGCTAGTTCAGAGAGGATATAAGTATGAAGTTACGGACGAATTGCATAGATGGCTTACTGTCTATCGTGATGTTAGTGATAATGTCTCCAGGAATTTTGCTGCTACTCTTGGGATTTCTGTACCTGTGGCTAATCGGGCTATTGCTCCAACTGGCACCATTGGTATCTTGGCCTCAACATCTACGGGTATCGAACCTATATTTTCTGTGGCCTACAAGCGCCGTTATCTTAAGGGCAAAACATGGCATTACCAGTATGTTGTCGATGGGTCGGCCAAAGACCTAGTGGAGCGGTACAGTGTATCTCCAGATACTATTGACAGCGCTCTCGACTTGGCTGGCGATCCTGAGCGTAGGATTAAGTGCCAAGCGGATATTCAAGATTATGTGGATATGTCTATCAGTTCTACAATTAATCTTCCTGCTTGGGGAACTAAGCTTAATAACGAAGATCATGTTTCTTCATTCGCTGAGCTTCTGGCTAAGTATGCACACAGGCTACGCGGGTTTACTTGTTATCCTGATGGTTCACGTGGAGGTCAACCCCTTACTCCAGTCTCGTATGATGAGGCAATTAAACAACTTGGGGAAGAGTTCGAAGAGAAGGTGAGAATGCATGACATTTGTGACATCACCGGACACGGAGGTAGTTGTGGAGTGTGATAAAAGCCTATATTTAGTTAAAGCATATGGCAAAGAGTTTGAAGCATGTCTTGTAGTTGGGCCTTATGGAGATGTATGGGTTACTATTATTGATGAAAATCACGATGAGGTTGCAGAGTTTCAATTTAATGGCGATACAGGAGTTACCAAAGAAACTATAAAAGAAATTATTAATAGGACATTATGGCTATTAATGTGGCCAACTTACACTGCCATGCACGGTAAACAATGAAGGAAATTCAGTTAACAAAAAATCAAATGGCACAAGTCGATGATGAAGATTATGTGTGGCTTAGTAGATTTAAATGGCACGCCGCGCAATGTGAAACTGTAGGAAAATATTATGCTAGAACCGAAATGTTTAATGATAAAGGCAAGCAGACAGCGTTCCTAATGCACAATCTAATACTTGGCGCAAAAAATATTGATCACAGAGATGGAAATAGTTTAAATAATCAAAAAGCAAATTTGAGACGTGCCACTCAAAGAGATAATGTAATAAATAGAATATACGAAAATACTCAGCCGTTTGGTTATAGAGGCGTACGCCAAATATCAAAGATTGGATATGCTGCAAGAATTATGAGTTATGGAAAATACATGCACTTGGGCACTTTTAAGTCTCCCCATGTTGCTGCCAAAATGTACAATGAAAAAGCAAAAGAACTGCACGGAGAGTTTGCCGTGCTAAACGAAATAAAGGAAAAAGCAAATTGACTATTCTTAACGTAGAAATTTCTCAGATTGATAATCTATTTAATGTAACTACATATGGCAATGATGGTATTGGTACTAGCTCTGATGTAAAGGTGTTTACCACTCTTGATGCAGCTAAGGAATACGCCACAGAGGTAATGAATAACAATGACTAACATTCTTATTGAAAGCGCGGCAAATGCCCATCTTCTGATCATTCAGGATGTTCGCACAGGTCGTCGTCAGGTTATCACTATTCCGTTTAATGGTGTGGCAGAAGGTTATGAGGCAGAAAGTGCGGCTGTTCAGACGCTCATGAGTATTGTTGTTCCTGTTCCTACTGAGGTAGTAGCGGAAGCACAGTAATGAGTAGGCATCCTGCATTCAATTCTGGTCGTGAAGCGTTTCGTGTAGGCCATTTGGATAATCCTAATAAGAAGGAAACTATTGCTTACAAAGAATGGCAAGCCGGATTTGACCATGAGTATTTTCTTAATCTAAAAGAACTTCAATCAAACACAAAAGGTAAATATTATGCTTGATAACAATACGCTTGAAGGCATTTTGATCAGCTCACTTCGTACCAATATCTATCTTACGAAGGATGGCACAGAACTTAATCTTAGCATGAATGTTAGGATTGTTGATGAAGACACAGATGTTGCATTTACTGATGCTACAAATCTTCAGAACATCCTTACCAATGTTGTTAAGGAAGTAGTGAATGATTATGCTGCTGACGGTCAAGAAGTCGACTAATACGTGAACAGACGTTTAAATACGTTTGATCAAATACTTCAACGGGATTTGCCGGAAGAGAAGATGATTGATAATCAACTCCTTATTCGTATCCGGCATCTCCCTGTTGATCCTCTTAAACTAAAAGAGGCATATTTTGAAATCGAACGCCGAACTAAGAATATTATTTCAACAGTATTTGAAGAGTTTGAAATAAATGGTCCAAAAGAAAAGTACGTCAAGATATCGAATACGCAATTGGATTGAAGATGAGCTTTATCCAAATGAATATTGCGATCAATCATCTTTAGATGTTTATGAAAAAGAAGATAAGCCGTATGCTACTGGTGTGTTAGATATTAACGGTAATGAATATATGAGATTTCCTGATAAGAAGAAAATTGGTTTTCAACTTTATTAAAAGAGAAATAAGTGAACGAATACGTAATTACATTTAAGCATGATGATGAAGGATTTATGCGACATATCTTTGCTGAGAACGAAGATGATGCTGTAGGTATTGCCTTTGCTCGTGCAAGAGGAATGAATACAAAGTTTGATAATAAGAAGGTGTATGATCTGGATATTCAGAATATTAGTAAACCTAAGAAAGCTTCCAGGTCTCCACGAGAGACTTTTGAGGCAGCCCTCAATGATCCACCTATGGCGCGCCCTGTTACTTTGAATGATGCAGTTGGTGATGTTCCTAATTGGGGAACTCCCGCAACCTTAAATGTTCCGCCAGTTGCGGCCCCTCCGGTTACTCACGTGACTATGGCGCAGGCTGAGGCAGTATTTAGGACGCATGGTGCTTTCTTTAGAGAGCAGGATTGGCGAGTTGGTTATCAATTCTATATGGCTGGTAGGGACTATATGATTGTTCCTGGTCCTGTAAATGAAACCATGCAAGCTACGACTCAATATGTTAATGAAGGAGCTAATGCTGCTGCGGAAACTACTGGTGAAGCAAATCGATATCAGCTCCAGCAAGCATATCAAGAAGCTGCGACACAAATGGAAAATGTCGGTCAACAAAGATTAAGTGATACCTTAATTTACCAATTCCGAGTACCTCTCCAAGAGCCGGATAATTAAAAACTAACAGTACGTAAACTAAAAACCCCTAGGATTTTCCTAGGGGTTTATTTTTATTTAGGACATAGCGCCCTATATTTTAAATCGTGAGTGAGAATTTCTCGCTCTGTCTCCGGTGTTAAATCATCATCTGGAGAAACTGTGATGAGTGTGAAGTTTACACAAGAGCTATCAACGAGAGAATTCGGAGTACAGGCGCTTGTGAACATCAGCATCAGACATAGCGGCAACATCATTAGATATGGCAACAGTCTTTTTAACATCTTCCAATTCCTTTGTTTGATCGGCAACAATCTGCTCCTGTTTGCCGGTATTTTTTATGCTCTGGTAAACTGTAAATACAGCACCAAGTACTGCCATAACAGCCGCGCCGTATTCAATTACTTTACCCCAACCCGAGGCAAAGAATGCAAGGATAGCTGCCATTATTTCTGTACCGATCTCTTTTGGATTTCATGCCATATCAAGTATCCAGCACCGACCATTAGCACGATTCCAATCACAAACGGAGCAGCATGGGCAACGCTGATAAGAGCAGGGGCAAAAGGGGAAGCTGAGTTCAATACTCCTTGAGCAGCTTGAAGTGCAGGTGTGGCCGCACCCAGTACAGCAGTAGTAGCGCCCACGGTAATTGCAGGCACGTGCATTGCAGATGGCACAGGAACCTGAATACCTGCCAATTTTAAACCTTCGTCAATAGTGGCCTTATCATATCCCGGCAATCCAACTTCCATCTGAATCTGTGCACGAATGAGCTTGAAAATATTATCATACTGTGTGAAGTCATACTCAGTCATACCAGTAAATCCGCCATTGTCACAGACGAAATTAATATAGGCTTCTGTGTTGTTCTCAGTAGGGGGTGCCCAAGAAGAGATAAGTTCCCTGACAGTGGCCGTACCCTTACCTAATCTATCCTGATGCAGAATGACAATACGAGCAGCAGCACGAATGCCCCACTTAGGCGCGTTGAATTGGACAAACTCGGAGTCACTAGAAGGGTATGTAGCGCCCTGCCATTTATCATTTGACAGACGAATATTAAGTAGGTTGTTAAGTTTAATTCCTTTGACTACATCAGTCATTTTAAATTCCTCGCATGTATTTTAATAATTGTTCAATTTCATTAGTGTTTGCGTCGCTCTTTAATCTATTAGCTCGGAAAGAGATAATTCTTATATTATCCTTTGTGTAACCTCGTGCATTATTAAATCTATCTATACTAGGTGAATTGTCATTTCTTGAACCGATACCTGGAATAATAATTATCCCTAAAACCGGACAAATTTCTGGAATTATAACATCCGAAATATCAATATTAAATTCTTTTCCTGTTTTCTTTGCTCTGCCCTTGGCTGCTTTCCAGAGTTTAAATTCAGGGCTAAGTTCTAGCTGTCTTTTTATAGCTCTATCTTTGTTTCTGGCTCGGTACTTCCTACAATTTTCTTTTATTCTTTTGGCATTTTTAGCGTAGTGTTCCCTAGATTCTTTATTGTGTTGTTCACGACTACGAGGCACTAGATTGATCTCTTCAATAAAGAATCCCGTATTTGCTCTAACACTGCTGTCTGCGCTTGAAGTATAGTTTCTACTACTGACAGACGAACATCTAGTTTAGCTATTCCGTTTACTTCTTGTTCCAGACGATCTTGCTCTTTCTCTAACTGTTTAACTCTAGTACTTATATTAGAGCCCCAATAAACGGTGCCTGCCAGTTGCGTTATAATTACAAAAGCTAAGTAAAACCATTCTGGCATTATTGGGGTACTCCATTATTAAGTATTTGCTGTGTTTGCTGATCAGTTGAGGGCGTGGATGTATCTTTCTCAGCTGCTCCAGTTTCCAATGATGGCACACCTTGACGAAATACGTAAGCTGCATCTTTCCAGGGTTGTGATTGGCGACCAGTCATGAGGTCTTTCATGAAGGATTGAACACGAGGGCCGTAAAATCCACGAGAAGCAATAGAGGACAATCCTGCAAGACCTAACAGTCCTACTACTTCTTCTGGACCGTAGCCGTGCATAGCTCCATATCCTGCTGAACCCGCACCGGCACTAAACATAAGTCCGTTGCCAAGTTGGTGCCAAATGCGCCCCGTAGCTTCTCTATTTGCCGTCTCACTGTCGGGCAAACGAGTAAGAACAGAGTTGCTGGCGTTGACCATATCCTGCAATGGCATTTCGCCCTCTGATGTACGACCTTTAAAGGCGCTTTTATCGCTCTGCTTCATACCCGTACCAAATTGCGCAGGAGTAGCAGTGCCCTGAGTATTGACAGCTTTCTCGCTACCCTTACGAGTGTACATAGAGTAGAGACGATAGCCTTCATCCGTATTAGCTAAATCTGCTGCAAGATCAGGCGGCGCATTTTTCATTGCTTGTCCCTTGATGGCATCATATAGCATTTCAAGATGATTGCCTAGCTTGCGATCATTGAAGTTATCTGCACCTTTATAGCCTTCATATTCTTTGCGCAAATCAGACAAAGATGCTTCCAACTGATTGCCACTCAATTGACCCTGGCCATTTAATTTTGATGTAAATAGATTTTGGCGAATTTCGTTATAGAGGTCTTGATTTCCTTTGCCAAGAATTGGTGAACTAGCCATCAGTGCTTGATCAATAGTTTGGAATGTAGGATCAGCATTGGTAAAGCTCATCTGATTGTACAGAGAGGGGTACTTTTTATTGAACTGCTCTTTTACATATTTAGAAATCTCTTGGCCATTTTCCAAATCTTTGGGAAGTTCGCCCAATCCCGCACGAGTGAGTGCTTCTTGACCATACGCTTTATTAAGATCAAGTACACCCCTACTTTGGGCATTACGAATTTGTGGGCCAATCCAAGGTAAGCCAGAAGACAGTGATTCTGCCTGTCCAAGACTTCCCATAATAGGATTATCGGACTGTCTGGCTAACTGACCAAAAGTCGGATTAATTCCTTTATCTAAAAGAAGTTTAGTTTGTGCGTTTACATTCGGAGAGACGACAGTACCTAGTACATGACCTAATACACCGAGCAGTCCGCCTTCGCCAATTTGCTTCAACTTATCCACGGCAAATCCCGCTGTTCCATCCTTAAGATTATCTTCTCTCGGAGTCAGGGCACCCGCCAATCCGCCCGCTTTAATTGCATTCCAGAGTTCTGCTGCCTGAGTTGCCCCCTTAGCTTCGGGAGATACCGCCAGTGTAATAAGACCGCTAGCCATGTCGCTTGTAGGATCGGGCGAACTATTATGTCCTGTGGCATCAATATTTCCCGGATCACCGCGATTAAGATTATAATCTTGCTGATACTGTTCCCAAACTCTGCGACTTTCATTATTACCGGACAGCGCATCCACGCCTTGGGCAATTGCTCTAGCAGGTTCCATAAGTCCGTGAAGTGCATGTCCTAATTGTCCATGCTGCGCCATCCATGCGCCAACTCCATTATCTGTAGGCTTGCGCATTGTTGATTGATCAGGACCATTTTCCAAAGGGGCAGTGGCCGTGTCAGG